>FWPV01001202.1_pt1 | contig 47995 bp, 43 predicted proteins | sample 2228371 | NCBI WGS metagenome assembly FWPV01 (sample SAMEA103939776, study PRJEB20133) | metagenome | reverse complement strand
TTCTTTGGCCCTTCGGGTGGCGGCAAGAGCACTCTGTTACGGGCGATGAACCGCCTGAACGACTTGACAGACGTGGTCGAACAGACCGGGCGCATTCTGCTGGATGGCGAAGATATCACGCGGCCCACCTACGACGTTGTGCGCTTGCGGCGGCGCGTGGGGATCGTTTTCGCGCGCCCTGTTGCCTTGCCGATGAGCATCTACCGCAACATCACCTACGGCCTGGAACTGGCCGGCGTCCGCGACAAAGCGACGCTGGATGCCGCCGTCACCCGCTCGTTGCAGCAATCGGCGCTCTGGGATGAAGTCCACGACCGCCTGGGCGACCCGGCGCACATGCTCTCCGGCGGACAGCAGCAGCGGTTGTGTCTGGCGCGCGTGCTCGCCTTGCAGCCGGAGGTCATCCTGCTCGATGAACCGACCTCCGGCCTCGACCCCATTTCCACCGCCAAAATCGAGGCCACGATGCAAGAGCTGAAGTCCGACTACACCTTCGTCATCGTGCCGCACAGCGTCCAGCAGGCCGCGCGCGTGGCGGATTGGGCCGCCTTCTTCCTGCAAGGCGAACTAATCGAACACGGCGTAGGCCGTGAGATGTTCCTCAAACCCAAGCAGGCCCGGACGGAAGATTACATCACGGGACGGTTTGGGTAAACCAATCCCCACGCACCGATTACTCATCATCGCTCACTATCTTTGGAGGGAAGCTATGGACCTATTCGGTGGCATCGAAGCAGGCGGCACGAAGTTTGTCTGCGCGATAGGCAGCGGCCCGGACCATATTGTGGATGAAATCCGCTTTCCGACAACGACGCCGGAGGAGACCCTTGGCAAAGCCATCGCTTTCTTCCGCGCCGCGGTCGCCAAAGGCGCCACGTTGCGCGCGGTGGGCATTGCTTCCTTCGGCCCGGTAGACCCCAACCCGCACTCGCCGACTTGGGGCTATATCACCTCAACGCCCAAAGCCGGCTGGACTAATACCAACTTCGCCCGGCCATTAGGTGCGGCGCTCGGTGTAGCGGTCGGTTTCGATACAGACGTCAACGGGGCAGCGCTTGGTGAGGGGATGTGGGGTGCAGCGCGTGGGCTGGATACGTTCGTCTACCTCACCATTGGCACGGGCATCGGCGGCGGCGCGATGGTGGAAGGCCGTCTGCTGCACGGTCTGATGCACACGGAGATGGGCCACATCCGCCTGCCACACGATTACACAGCCGATCCCTTCCCCGGCCTCTGCCCTTACCACGGCGACTGCTTCGAAGGGCTGGCCAACGGCCCGGCCATCGAGGCCCGTTGGGGGCGGCGTGGAGAAACCCTTCCTCCCGATCATCCGGCGTGGGCTTTGGAGGCGCACTATCTGGCGCTGGCATGCGCCAACTTTGTCGTCACCCTGTGCCCGCAACGCATCATCCTTGGCGGCGGGGTCATGCAGCAGACCCATCTCTTTCCGCTGATTCGCCGTGAGGTGCAAACATTGCTCAACGGCTATATCCGCGTTCCTGCCATTCTGCATGACATAGAGACGTATATCGTTCCACCGGGCCTCGGCAGTCGGGCCGGCGTGCTGGGGGCGATTGCATTGGCCGTGCAAGAAAGCAACCGCGCGGTTTCCGGTTCACCGGCAGGCGGTTGAAACAGGCTTAAGCGGCAGATTGTCATTACAGCGGCTCATATCTACGGGTCTTGTCAGGATTTTCTCCGAGTTTTTGCCGCTCCTCTTGCAATTGACGACCGGCGCGTTGAAGTTGCCAGATGATAAACCGCACCCGGCGGGTCATCGCGGTGCTGATGTTCCACAACAGTCGCGTCCCCAAAACTGCGTCATCTTCACACAAAGCCCACAAGCGATGACGATCAAAAGCCAAAACTGCAGCCCCTGATTTTCCGGCGATCAAATCGGCAGTGCGCGCGCCTTGGTCAAACATCGCGTACTCACCGGTCATCATCCCCGGCCGCAGATAGGTCACCAATTGCTTTTCATCCGCTGTCCCTATCTCAGGCCCGTTGGGATCACTCCACACCTCGACCGTGCCGTCGTAGACAAGGTACAGCTCGCTTCCCGCCTCGCTGGTTACGACGATAGGCTCACCCGGCGCATAGGTACGGATGACGGCCTGAGCCGCCAGACGGATGCGCTGCGCCAGGTTCAAATTGCCGGCAATGTCGGAATGGGCCAGGAATTGGGCAATATCGCGGATTTGGGCAAGGGCTTTATCATCCACCGGTGTATAGAGGGCGTCGGAGGAAAGCGGCAAACCCAGGTAAGCGGCGACCAGTCGGCGGGTGGTCTGCGGGGCTTCAAACTGTGGCCAATGGCCGGCCTTCGGCAGAATGCGCAAGTCGGCAGCCGGCCACTCATCGGCGACAACGCCCGCATCGCGCAACGGCACGGTGTTATCTTCGGCGCCCCAAATCACCAGGGCGGGGGCATCCACTCTGGAGAGCCGGCCACTCAAGTTATTCGCGCGCATCGCAAAATAACACTCGGCGCGAACTCGCCCTTGACCGGGCCGCCGGGCATCTTCGCGCAAGCGGCGATAATCATCGGCGGTGATGTCGGTACGCTCGGCAAAGGAAGCCGGGCGCATAATGCGGTCGCTGATCCCCACCACGGCCCGCTCCACCGCCGAAACGATCAGGCTTCCCAACCCAAAGCGTTCCAACAAGGTGATCGGCGAAACAATGGTGTTGATATACCGCGATAGCCGCCCGGTAATCGTCGGCCCAAGCAATACCATGCGCTCTACCAAAGCGGGATGGCGCAACGCCAATGTCACACTTGTCATACCTCCCATGGAGTGGCCGATCAAAACCGCCGGCCCACTGCCAACACGGGCGATCAATTCCGCCAACAAATCGGCATAACGCGCGATCGTGGTGCGTTCAGGCAGGCGTGGGGATTGCCCATATCCCGGCAAGTCCACCGCCAGGCAACGAAAACGCTGGCTCAACAGTCCGAGCAGAGGGGACATAGCGTACCACGAGCTGGACCAGCCGTGGATTAACAGGGCGACCTGACGGCCCGGCACACCTTCTTCGATCACATGAATGCGCTGCCCATCAATCTCATAGAATGGCATGATCCCCTCCTTTGAAGAGAGTCGTGTAGTCGCTTGAAAATGGTTGCTGGATGCTGGATGCTGGATGCTGGATGCTGGATACTGGATGCTGGATACTGGATGCTGGATGCTGGATGCTGGATGCTGGATGCTGGATGCTGGATACTGGATGCTGGATACTGGATACTGGATACTGGATACTAGATACTGGTTACTGGTTACTGGTTACTGGTTACTGGTTACTCGTTACTCGTTACTGATTACTGATTACTGGATATTGGATACCGTTTGTTGAAAGCTCACGGGGTCACGGGGCTTGACGGTATTTGCGCTCGTAGAGGGTTGCGTCGTAAGGCGCCCGGCGATTGGGACAGTTCTCACGCGGACAGAGTTGGCAACTGGCAAAATCGTCATCGGTAGAGAAGCGCAGCCCTGATAAACTTTTGGTGGGGAGCATCAAGAAGCTATCCGATAACTCAACCCCGATCGCCCCTTTAACATCGCCAAGAAGGGTAAAGAGCGGACGTTGTTCCGCTAACGGCCAATCGGCAAGGGAGCCCGGCGACATCACCGCCGCTTTTCCCAATTCGTAGCGAGTCGTCATGTGTTGGAAAAGCGTTTGGACGGCGGCGCGCACCGCCAATTCTTTGATGACATCGGCCCAATACCGCAAAAGCACGTCCTCCTGCGCCCGTGCCCATTCATCCAGCTCTACCCCGCACGTGGCGACGTAGGGGAAAACACGTTGTGTCTGCGCCAGGTTCACCCGCAACACTCGACTTGTCAGCGTCACCCCGTCAACAACAACATAATCGTCGCCACGGGCTTCGATATAGGCGATCTTGTAATATGCCTTTGGCCTGGCGATGCGTTCGGCTTCATCCCGCAAGCGCCGGAGATCGGCCAGATAAGGACTGCTCTCTTTCAGCCGCAGTTGCTTTTGAAGGTCTTCAAGCTCCGGGTGGAAAGGAATCGTATTGATGATAATGTGGTTATTCATTGGATGCTCGATTTTTGGAGAAAAAAGGGCGTAGCAAAAGAAACGCACCTACGACGATCAACAGGATGCCCCAACCGGCAGCCCCCAGGCCGAGGCCACTGATATTAAGAATGAGTTCGAAGAAAATAAACCCGGCCACAAACATAGTCAGCCCGATACGCAGCAGGTCCTTGCCCGTTTTGACTATGCTCGGCCGCCCACAGGCCGTCCCGTAAAGCCATTGTCCCGCCCCGACGGCCGTCGGCGCAATCAAGGCCCAGGCGTAGGCCCAACTGGCCCAGTGCCTGGTGAGGTTTTGGTAGAATAACACCAGTCCTGTCATGGTGAGCAGGCTTCCCAATACCACAAACGGCTCGGCGGAATCATGTGCTGTCCGCAGGGCCAGGGTAAGCATCACCACGCCCGGCACGAGGATGAACAACGGCCACAGAAAGCGTCCTAGCCGAATGTTAAAGACTTGGTTGAATAATTCCAGGATGCCCAACACGATCAGCGCGATGCCAAGCCACCGCATCCCTTGAGAGTTATACGGTCTTTCTTCCATAAAAATCCTTCGCTCCTTTCCCTAAATGGTCACCGAAGACAAAAGGGTACCGCGAGAACGCAATATGCCCGCCAGCATGGGGGATCGTTACCTCCCTCATGAATGCTGAGTCATAGATTGTTCGTTGTGCAGAAAGGGATTTTCCAGCACGGCGATCAATCCACAGATATCTTCTTCACGCAGATTGCGCTCGATGCGGTATCCCAAGCGCTGGTGGAGCTTGATCGAGCGCACATTGGCCGAAACAATGCCCCCCATTAAACGCGGCAATTTGAGTTCCTGGAACGCATAGCGGATCACCGGCTGACAGGCTTCGAAGGCCAATCCCTTGCCCCAGTACGCCTTGCCAATGGCAAAGGCCAGTTCTACTTCGATCTTATGATAGGGCGTTGCCGGCTCATCGGCCGGCCAATAATAGCTGTTGATAAACGGTGTCAGATTGATTTGCCCGATCGTCTGTGAAGTCGCCCTGAGCACAATCGCCAGGTAGCCGAATTCTGCATCGCTCGGTTGGTATACGCGGGCCTGCAACTTAGCATAAACCTCCCGCCGTCCGAGGGCTTCCCCGCAATACATCTTGTACACCTCAGGGTCCGCGTAAACCTGGGTGTAAATATCGTCCAGGTCTGTTAATCTAAACTTACGTAAATATAGCCGCTTAGTTTCAAAGGGTCCCATAGTCTCGGCCCCGTCGCGGTGGAGGTATCGCGGAATAGGGGCGACTTTTTCTTGGATTGCCTCTTGTTAGACGACTGCCGCATTTTCACTTTATGCTGCCCCTGGGGGCATGGTGAGCTGCAGTGATGATGAGCTTAATCCCGCGGGTGGAAATTTTAAGGGGGCATGCTCCTTACGATAGACTCATCCCGCGTGCACGTCCGCGCCCACAACCATGCTCGGCGCCTCGTTGCACGGCCTGCCCCGTGTGGGCCTCCCGTTCGAGCCGGCAACCGCCTCCGCACACTTCCAGGTCGGGACAATCCCGGCACATGGCCGGCAGACCGCCTGCGGCAGGATTGACCTCACGCTCGCGGAAGCTCAAGAATAGCGGACTGTTCCAGATGCTTTCCCAGGAATCCCGCAGTAGATTGCCACCCGCCACATAATACGATTGGCAGGGCAGCACATCGCCGTTGGGTTCAATGCAGATGGAGTACTCGGCGGCGTTACAGCGTTTCGGCGCGAGACCCAATTCCAACGGTGAGAGGCGGCAATAATCGGTGACGGTATACCAGAGAAAGCGCATGTCCAGCGCCTCGGCGCGCTCACGGACGGCTACCAGCGTCGCTGCCATGGCCTCGGCGGGGATCGCATCCGGGTTTGTCAGACCGCCGCCCGCGTAGATCATCCCATTCAGGGCAAAAGTGCGCAAGCCCAACCCATGCAAGAATTCGACGGTGTGGACGGCATCTCGGTAATTACGGCGCGTCAACGTGCTGTTGGTGATCGTGTGAACGCCGCTCGCCAAGGCATTTTTGATCCCCTGCACCGTCTGGGTGAAGGCCCCGGCTACGTCAACCATGCCGTCATGCACGGCCGCCACATGGGATTCGAGTGTAATCTGCACATGGTTCAGTCCCGCTTCGGCCAGCGTCATCATTGTGGACATAGAAGCAAGCCGCCGCCCGTTCGTGTTCATCCCCACGATAAGTCCTAGCGCATCGGCGTAACGAATGATGGCCGGCAAATCTGGATGCAGGGTTGGCTCGCCACCGGTGAGAATAATGTGCGGTACTCCGATGGTGGCCAGCTTATCGAGGACACGCTGCCAATCCGTCAGTGAAAGCGACGGCATGGGGAAACGGTCCGGTTCATTGTAGCAGTGCGGGCAGGCATTGTTACAACGGTAAGTGAGGGCCACATCGGCTTTGTAGGGTGCATTGGCCGGCATGCTGAAGAGCGGTTGGAAGAGTAGATGATCGGCGACGGCGCAGGTAGGACAACTGTCGCCGTTCTCGCGCAAACGCTCGACCAACGTGTAGATGCCTGTCAGTTCGCTAACGAGTTGATTTTTGTTCACCCCACGGAAGTGCCGCAAGAAGTGATGCTGAGCCTGCAGCAGGGGGACGCCATCCAACGCCAGCTTGGCCATAACCAGGGCCGTTGTGTTGAGACGAAGGACGTCGGTCACGTCTATGAAGAGCAACCCGCCGCCGTCTTTTTCCACGCGCAGATGAATCCGTCGCCGTCCCCCGTTCAACGGGATGGGATAGGTGTACAGGCCCGGTGCAGGCGGCGCGGTTGGTGCGCCGAAAAGGCTCCGTATCTCACTCCACCACCCTTTAGTGGCCATTGCCTCCCCCCACTTGGCAACACAACCCGCTTATGGATTGACGCCTTACCCTCACCACTTGGGGGCTTCCTCGATCTGGTATGAGGCCCCGCAGTAAGGACAATCCACGAAGATCGCGCCGGCGCGCACCACGAGGTTATCCTTACCGAGCGAGCCTTTACAGGATTTACATTGCATCGCTTCCAGATGCACGTCGCCGGTGAGATCGATCTTCTGCACGTAGGTCACCTCTTGTTTCTTCGGCTGGACGCGGGTGAGGTAGATAAGGACGCCGGCCGCGGCAAGCAGGATCACACCTACCACGAGACGAATGACCTGTCCCTGCGCCCCGACGATGAAGATGAGACCAAACAGAGCCACAACCGCAGCAATGAGATAGATGACAAATTTCATGATGTACCTCCGGGAATAACTTGAAAACCACAGACCTACACTTTTCTGAAATTGTACGCAGATGCACGCAGATTTTTGCAGATAAAGCAAGCGAAGCGGTGAAATCTGCGTGCCGCCGAGAAATTGTAAAATCTCTGCGCCCTTTGCGTTCTCAGCGGTAAAATTCAGGGAACGTGCGTAAGTCCCGTATGTATATTTACGAGACTCCGTCCGAATGGTTCCAGTATAACGCAGCCTTTTTCGGCGTCAACGGCTGGAGGGGAAGGCCACGGGATCTTTCAAAGGGTATAGACCAACATCCACTGCGTGAGCTTGATGACCAGGCCCAAGGCTAAAAGGGCGCCGAAGATCAATCCCCACATGCCGGCAAGCATGTAGCCACCGAAGATAAACAGTGTTGTCCCCAGCATGCTTCCGCCGATGGCCAAGCTGCCGATGAGGGCATGGTGTTGTTCACGGGCAAAAAACATGCGGCGTATTCGGCGTTGTCGGGTGTGGCAGTATGGGCAACGGATGGCACGCCGCAACTCATGTTCCAGAGCACGTGTCAGCTCGGTATAAGAGGGCGTGTGCCCGCGGTAGACGTGTCCCTCTTCAAGCACCTGGAACGTGTAGGCGAAGTCCCCACCACAGCGCTCGCATCTCATCTCACGCTGCATCTGCAAAACGACTTCCCGCCAATGCCCGCTCGCATCGAAAGTCATGCGGCCATCGGCGCCGTTCCGCCACGGGGAGCTGATGCTCCCCACCGTCTGCATGTGTGTAATGGAGAAGCCATAACATTGTAGTAAATCGGCGAGACGATCATCCACGACCATGCGATTACAATAACCCTAGCAGTCGGGCTACGGCATCACCCGCCCCGGCCATGTTCAAAGCGATAGGCAACAGCAGGACGCCCATCGCGTTCATGCGCCGCGATCCCCATAAGACGGGGAGCAAACCGATGCCGGTGGCGACGGCACAGACCGCCAATCCCCCTGGCCCGGTCATCCCCACCACAACAATGAGCAGAATCCCCAGGGTGATGAAGCTGATGAGGCGATAGTTTACCCGTGCCGTCAAGGCAATGACCAACCGTGTCAGTCCCAACGAGAGGAAAAAAGCAAGTACGCCCGCCAGCAGCACCGCCGCCGTCGCCCAGTAATAGCGCTCCGGCGTGTAGGTGCTATAGCGGGTGCTCACCATCCAGGCCATTCCCCCGCGCGTAAGATGGAGTCCCGGTACGAAGAAAAGGAGAAAGCCGCCTACGTAATAGACCACTTTCGACGCCCCCTGCGAGATGACGAAGGCGCGTTCGTCACGTTGTGCCGTCGCATGGCCGGCCAGGAATCCGCCGATGCCACCGGTAATCACAGGAAAAAAGGCAGCGAACATCCCCCCCAACACCCCCGCCGCCGTTCCGTGGAAGATGGCGCTCAGCGGGGCGTCAACGGTGCGCGCCATGTGTTGCGGCGGCAGTTGCACGCGCGCTATCAGGTTCTGGATCACCCAGGGAACCGCAAAGAGGCCGACGAACGCCGGTAGCAGGTTCTGATACGCCACTTCTAGCGGCACGAGAGGGCGATACATCATCACAAAACCAAGCAGCCCCGAAAGTACAAACGTTATCAGGCCGGCGAGTAGCGATTTCCAGCCCTCCCACCAGCGACGCCAGCCGGCGGGCGCGCGGTCTGTGCCTTTCGGCCACTCGGAGAGCAGCATGTAGGCGATGATGGTCCACAGGATCCATGCCATGTGCGGGCGCAGAGTCTCGCGGATCGGCGGTAAGAGGCGTGAGGCGAACGGCGCAAGCAATGTGAGGACGGCCAATCCTCCCAACCCGCCGATGCCGGTGAGCACAACGGCTTCGTATCCGCGTCTTTGGAGCAAGTATTTCTGCCCCGGCAAGACGATGAAGACGGTGCTGTCATCGGGAACAGAGAGGAAGATGCTGGAAATCGTGTTCAGCATGGCGTAACCGGTGATCAGACCGAGGAACAGGAAGGCCATTTGTTCCGGGTTGATCCAGGTGGAAAGTGGTCCGCCGGCCAGCAAAATGAAGCCGGCTACATTGTAGATATGCAGTGCCGGCACCACGGCCAATAATGAGGCCAGAAGTGTACCTGCCAGAGTCCAGAGTATAAGTTCAATCATAGGAATCGGTGAATGGTGAATAGTGAATGGTGAATGGTGAATAGTGAATGATGAATGAGTGAATGGTGAATGATGAATGAGTGAATGGTGAATGATGAATGGGTGCTGGAGTATGAGGTAGGTTGGTAGCAAAAGAAGTTCTCCCCCTCTCCCCCTCTCCCTCTCTCCCCATCTCCATCTCCCTCCTACTGCTCTGCATGCCAATCGAATACAGAACGGGGGATAATTTCTAGCTCACCGCGGTATTCTTGGATGACGCCGACAATTTCGATGATCAGTCCTGGCGAGGGTGGCGGGTCAAGGGTGGTCAGGATGTTGCTCCACAGCAAAACGGTGATGACGCCACTCCCATCCTCGAGTTGCACCTTAGCCCCTGCCGAGAAACCTTCCGGCGTCCCGAGCACACCGCGCAGGCGCACGACGCGGCCCACATCGGAGGGACGGAGATCACCCACGGCGACCCAGGGAATCTCCGGGGCCGGGGTGATGATGGTGACATCGGCGGGACGATCCGGTGTGAGCTGCAGTGTGCCCTCGTAGAGGCTGAGTTCCCCTTCCACGGCTACCACCGCTCCCACATCCAGCGTTGTCGGATCGGCAAGCGCCGCGTAGACGTCGTTCCACAACACCACTACAAGCTGCCCTGTGCCGTCATCAAGTGTCGCCTTCATGCCGGCCTTGAATCCTTCCATGACCACGACATGTCCCTGAACGCGCAAACGGCTTCCCACAGCAACCGTCGTGGCCTCATTCAGAGCAGTGATGGTGAGAGAAGTTGCCACCGGCGGTGCAGCAGATAGGATGATATCCGCGACATGGGCCGGAATGATCTGTGGGGTGTCCTTGTAAAGCCCCACCGCCCCACTGACCTCGATCCCCTGCCCTTCGACGATCTCCGGCAGCGCACCGGTGAGGGCAACCAGCGTCTCATCTACCGCCACGGTGATCTCTCCCGCGTCGTCGCGCACGGTGATGAGGGTCAGCCCTTCGTAGGGCACCCGCACCTGGCGAACTTCACCCACAATCCGCACGCGCAATCCTTCGTCCAAAGGTGTCAACGTGTTGGCTTTCACGGGCAATGCTTCCGGGCGAAATATTTGCAGATGGTCCGGTACATTCAACGTCAGCGCAACAGAGTCCTCGCGAATGCGCAGGGTGCCGGCGACGGTAATCGTATCGCCCGGCGCCGGGATGGTGCCGGCAGCCAATAAGGCCGCCGTCACATCACGATACGCAGAGACACGTACCTCCCCGGTGCCATCATCGAGCCAAAAGGCCAGATAACCACTCGCCGGGTCATAGCTAAGGCTGCGCGAAACACGCCCTACGATGCGCACATAGGCCATGTTCATCGTCCCGAGCGCATCGGCGGCGGATACGGTGGGGATATCGGTATGCCGTGCCAGCCACCAGAGCGCACATAAGCCGATGGTCGCCAACAGGAGTGCCGCGAGTTTGATGATGCGGACGGCGATGCGCCCGGCCAACTTCGCGCCGCAATAAGGGCAGGTCGTATATGGGCCCACAAAACGCCCACAGCTTGGACAATGTGCCGCGGACGGCGCATCCTGAGATGGGATCGGCGTATGTTCAGACATCCGCTACCTCCTCAACCGGGAAATAGGGCCTGGGTTCTTGCGCTCCGCCGCCACCCACCTGCCACCTCAATTCATACTGACGTTGCCAGATGCGGTAGCGGAAACCGGTAAAAGTGGGAAGCAAAGGATCATCGGCCGGCAGGTTGATCGTGTAACCTCCCAGATCGGGACGCGCACCGTGCATGGCGGCCAGTAAAGTCTGCGCCACCCGCAGGCGATAGGGATAGGCCGGGTCAACCCCCAGGTCCATCACGACATGGTTGCCATGCTGCAGGTGATAAAGGATGTAACCGACCAGGCGTTTTGCTTCCCAAAATGCCAACGCTCGAAAGTCCTTCTGGCGATGTTGCAACGACGGCAGTTGACGTTGCCAGGGCAAGCGTATGTCATGAAATGCGGCATAAGCCGTCAAGACCACCTCGGCAGAAGCCGGCGCGACCCCGGCGGGCAAAGGTGAGGGCTCGAATGTCCCCGGTTCAAGGGTGAGCACCAATAAATCGCGCTCCCAGGTGAATCCTAATTGTTGATACAAGGCCAGGGCAGCTTCATTTTGTGTCAGAACTTCCAGCCAGAGGGTCCGCAGCCCTATCGCCTGTGCTGTGGCCTGGATGTGCTCGACCAACTGCCGCGCGATTCCCTGGCGGCGCCAGGGCGTAAGCACTCCTACCCCACTGACCCATCCACTATCCCCGCGCAATGAAAGCAAGGCGATGCCCACCGGCATATTGTCAATCAAAGCCACCACCGACTTCTGCAGATCAATATCTTCCGCATAGCACATTTGTTTCAGCTGTTCCTCATCGAGCCAAACGGGGATATAGTAATTCGCATACACCTGGTTGAGGAGAGCCGCCAGATGATCATACGACAGTTTAGCCGTTGGAACCAGCTCTACCGGAAATGGCATGACCCTGCCCCTATACTCACAGCGTCCCTTGACATGGTGGTCACTTAACGTCACTTTGACCTTACTATATACTGATCGGGCTGAAATGCAATTCGATCTGGTGATGATCCCTCTCTCACCGCAGAGCACGCCGAGGCCGCAGAGATACATAAAAAATGCTTTCTCTGCGCACTTGGCGAATAAATTAGGCGGGTCTTGCACCGGGTGGGTAATCACCAGAATTCGATTTTTGTGCATCTTCAAAACAAGAGTATAATGATTATGAAAAGGGAGCGGAAGCCAAAGGTCAAAAATTTGTGTTCCATGGTGGTGTTAGGGGCGAAAGAGAGAAACACGATGGGGATCATGATACGTAAAGCACGCTTAAGTGATGCCGAAATGATCGCTAATTTTGTCAATAGCGCCAACCCGGCACGTTTGGTCACCGGTGCGGATGTCACCGAACGTTTCAGTCAAGTGGGTTTTTTAGTCGCCCACGATGAAAAACGTATGGTGGGATTGATCGGTTGGCGGGTTGAAAACTTGGTCATTTGTGTGACGGATTTCTTGATCGCACCGGAGATGGATCGTTTCGCACTGGGCCGTGAATTGGTGAGGGATATGGAGAAGGAGGGGGAATTGTTGCAAGCAGAAGCAGTGCTCCTCTTTCTACCGGTCAATCCCAGTCAGAAATTGCTCGATTATTGGCAGGAAATGGGCTATACGCGGCGGGCAATAGCCGAACTGCCTAAACCCTGGCAAGAAGCGGCCAGAGAATGGAGTGTCACGGCCACGGAAGCGATGGTCCACCAAATCCGCGAGGAATTAGTCCGCCGGCCGTTATAACCGGCTGTCACTCAAGACTTCAGAACTATTTTTTCACGGAAGGCCCTTTCCTCGATTGCGGCACACCTATTTGACCATCTCAGCCATCCGCCCCAGGGCCTTCAGAGTTTTTCTTCCTCTGTGCCCTCGGCGGTTGAATGAATAATGAGGGTCAGACTACCGGACTGAGGACTAAGCGATTATTTTCAAGGGAGGTTGTAGTCATGGACAAGATAAAGCAATTCATTAAAGCACACCCGCAGTGGACATCCTGGATCGTGCTCTCCATCGGGATGGTTGCCATTTTGGTCTGGTCGGCGCGAGATGTGGGCTTGTTGGCCGGTCAGTGGGTTGCGTTGATCCTTGCCACCATTGCCGTCGCCGGCCTTGCCGTGTGGATCATCGGCTGGGAGGATGAGGAGGAGGCGGAAGAGGTTGCTCCCTCACGCAAAGAGAAATTAGCCGAAGAAGCATAATTTGACCTCTTCCCTTCATAAACCTGCCTCCCCTGGCCTAGATGGCCAGGGGCGTCTTTTTTTATGGGGGTGTCCACCCGTGTCAAGCGATAGCTATGAGGTCTCTATCGCATTGCCGGCGTCATCTTGCGGCCATACGGGGGAAATTCCCCCATCGGTTGCATCAGCTTCGAGATGGATTATAATCCCCACTACATAAGAACGAGACAGGGCGAATCATTGACCGGGAGGCTTGAAATTGTCGGAAGAGAATACGGATGTCATCCTGCAGTCACCGGCAGCGGAGGAGGAGAAAAAAGAAGAGGGTGAACCTTTCCTGAGTCGCTCATTCGGCATCCGCTCCTGGTTACAAGATACTTTGGAGACACTGCTACTGGCAGTGATTCTCTTTTTAATTATCAATACCCTTACAGGACGGTATCAGGTTCATGGGCAAAGCATGGAGCCTAGTTTACACGATGGGCAATACCTTATTGCCAGCAAGGTCGTTTACTGGCTCCACCCGCCAGAGCGGGGTGATGTGATCGTTCTCGATCCGCCGGCGGGGCAAAGTCCGGTACCTTATATCAAGCGTGTGATCGGTTTACCGGGTGATATTGTAGAAGTCCGTGAGCAGCGGGTGTGGGTCAACGGCGTCGCGCTCAATGAGCCTTATATCAATGCGCCTCCTACTTACACCGGTAACTGGGTATTGGGAGAGGGGCAATATTTTGTTCTGGGTGACAACCGCAACAATTCAAGTGATTCTCATGCCTGGGGATTGTTAGCGCGCGAGCGTATTCTTGGCAAAGCGATTTTCAGTTATTGGCCACCGACAAGTTGGGGAATCATCCCGCATTATAGTTTCCCTGAATTGCAAAATATGCAATAAAAAATTACCGGATTGGGAATGGGATTATGTGGACTGATCAAATAACTTCGTCGAGCACGGAAACAGGGAATGTGAAAGTGGAAGTATTTGCCTCTGACGGTGAGAGCACGGTTGGCGTATGGGCCTGGTTCCGCGACCTGCTGGAGACTTTGGTGTTGGCGGTTATAATCTTCCTTGTGATCAACACGCTGACCGGGCGTTACGAAGTTCAATCAATTAGCATGGAGCCGACCCTTCATGAGGGACAATATCTGATTGTCAGCAAAGCTGCGTATTGGTTCCATGCCCCCGAACGCGGCGACATTGTCGTTTTGGATCCACCGAATAACCAAAGCTCGATTCCTTATATCAAACGCATCATCGGTCTACCCGGCGAAAGGGTGGAAATCCGCGATGGTCGCGTGTGGATCAACGGCGTCGCCCTTAATGAGCCTTACATCAGTGGTCCGCCCTCCTATACCGAGAGCCAGGTGCTAGGGGAGGATGAATATCTGGTTTTGGGCGACAATCGCAACAATTCGAGTGATTCGCACATTTGGGGTGTCTTGCCCCGTGAAAATATCATCGGCAAAACGATTTTCCGTTATTGGCCGTTGACAAAATGGGGATTGATCCCTCACTATACCTTCCCGGAATTGGGGAGTGGTCAATGCGACGCTAAAAGTTCACGCGGTTATGAGGAGAGCTGCCCATGACATATCGTTGTCCTGCCTGCAACGTCGGCAATCTCAAACCGGTAAAAATTACCTATGCACGAGAATGGGGTGTCCAACTGATTGTCGTGCCGAACTTTGCGGCATGGCGATGTGATTCGTGCGGCTTTACACGTTACGATGGGGCTGCATTGAGCCGCCTCCGTCTACTGTTGGGGCCTGACGAAGAGGAATTGCGCGAACCCTACAACTTTCGCCCTTCTCAAGCTGAAGGCCCGGGCGAGATCGGCCCGCGACGCTGGACGCCTTAGGCTTGACAAATCGTGGGCTTACGTTAAAATTGTTTTTGTTGCCGAGATAGCTCAGCCTGGTAGAGCAGGGGACTGAAAATCCCTGTGTCCTGAGTTCAATTCTCAGTCTCGGCACCAGGAAGACGGGAGTGAACACAACGCTCCCGTCTTCTTATTTTAGGACTTGTGCAGTTCTCTGAAGTTCAAGCGCCAGGGCGTCAGTTCGCTCTTGGATTGAGAAATTCATCGTGAGCGCGACCTGCGTTGCTCATTTCTTCATCCTGTGCTATGATGATAACACCGTACCGTGAAATGAGGGCAAAATATGCAGGTCAAGGTCAAACTATTTGCTACGTTACAACGCTATAGGCCGGATGTGTTCGCCGGGGAAGTATTTATCGTCGAGTTGCCCGCCGGCAGCACACTGGCTGATCTGGTCGAGCATTTGGAAATCCGCGCCAATGAAGTCAAGGTCATGTATGTCAATGGGCGCGCACGTGCGGAGATATATCGCCTACAAGAAGGTGATGAGGTCGGCATCTTTCCGCCGGTGGGTGGCGGCTAGCACCAAGCCACGGCGATTTTGGACAGGATTCTGTACCAGCTCCCCGGTTTTGTGAGTTCTAGTCCGAAAATGTCAACGGATTCAACGGCTGAAACGGATTGAAAGGGAAAAATCCGTTTCAGCCGTTGACGAAAATAGCTCTCCTTCCGGGAAATTTTCATCGCCGGTGGAGCGCACGGTTCGTATTGTCTGCAGAAAAAACAGCCGGGCCGAACAGAGACAAGCCGAAATCCGTGAAAGAGCGCGGACGATTATGCTGATATCTGGGGGGGCCGCTCGACCGAGGGGGCGTCGTCGGCAGGCGAGACGAAGGCCCCGCGCCGGGCAAACAACGCCACCGCGACGAGGGCAAACCCTAGCGCGCCGATGAACCCTACCGGCAGGGGCCCCAGCAATGGATTGGGTTCCCCGCGGATGAAAAATCCGCCCAGGCCGGCGATGCCGTTGATCGCGGCATGCCCAATGACGGCCGGCCATACGCTGCCGGCGCGCAATGTCAGCCAGCCGAGCAGTGTCCCCAAGGTCAGTGTAAACCAGAGCATCATGAGCATGCCTCCCCATGGCGCGCCCGGATAGTCCAGACCGTAATTGTGGCCCAGCGCAATGACGGGCCAGTGCCAAACACCCCAGATGAACCCCATCAGCAGCATGGTGATACGCCCACCGAGCGGCAACAACTTGGGCTGCAAATACCCCCGCCAGCCAAATTCTTCACCAAAGGTCGCAAACATATTGAGCAGCGGTGACAACAAAACTGCCATCACCGTCTGGCTGATAATCACCGACCACGGATTGACTGCTGGGGCCGGCCGCCCGGTTAAAGTCGCCTGTGTCTCAAGCATATCATGCACGGCTTTCAGGTCGGCGTCATAATACTGGGGGAACAGCAAGAAGAAAACGACCATGCCGATGATGGTGAGCACGGCCGGCGCGCACCAGGCGATGACCCAATAGGGCCATTCGGTGCGCAGTTTGGGACGAAGATACAGCTTCTCCCAGCCCTCATGGGTGATGACGCGTGTCAACAGATGCGCCATCGTCGGTGCTCCCATGTAGACAACGGTGATGATCAAGAAGGTTAAGGGACTGTTGGCCAAGCCGCCGGTGAGGTAAATCAGCAAGGCGCCGGCCCAGGCGATACAGAAAGCCAAAGCTAGAAAAATGCCGATGCGGCGTAGGTCGAGGGAAAGCTTCATCTTTTTCCTCCTCCGATGGTCACATAGTCGTTTGAAAGTGGATGCTGGTTACTGGATGCTGGATGCTGGATGCTGGATGCTGGATACTGGATGCTGGATGCTGGATGCTGGTTACTGGATGCTGGATGCTGGTTACTGGATGCTGGTTGCTGGATGCTGGTTACTGGATGCTGGATGCTGGTTACTGGTTACTCGTTACTCGTTACTGGTTACTGGTTACTGGTTACTCGTTACTCGTTACTCATTACTGGTTACTCGCTACTCTATATCTGCCGACAGCTCCTCGATAGGATAGGGGTGGAATGTTGAGATGCCCCATTATCCGATATGATCCGTGAAACGGGAATCTTCGAGTTGCTCATGGAGTTTCTCTCTCTCGGCGACAGAGGGGCGGGGAGGCATAGCGACGTGAGCGGCATACTCTGCGGCTTCGGCCTCGATCAAGGTTTCACGGTTGGCGCGCCGCACCAGGCTCCACTTGCCACAATGAGGGCAACGGTCGAACTTGCCGACAAAATTGACATTGAGTCCCCACCAATGTATTCCAAACGGCCGACCACAACGCGGACACACCGTCCCGCCAAGGATTCCATAATCACGCGGCTCGCCGGGCGTATAGGTACTAGGATCATACCCAGTTTCGTGTTTTCGTCCGGTCAGCAAGGGCAAGATGCCCATAGCCATACTGACGATCAAGATCAGGCCAAGAAGCGGCCCAACAATTTTGGCGACACTTTTTCCGGCGACCTCGGCAGAGACAAACTGGAAGCGCAGGGCGCGCGTTTTCATCATGCGTCCGTCCGAGGTGGTTCCTACGGCGGCTACTTCGTGCCAGCCGGGTGCATAATCGTCGGTATCGAACGAGAGCGTAAAAGGCTCCACCGTTGCCGTACCGATTGTTTCCCCGTCGAGCAAGAAAGTCACGGTGGCCAGGTCTGCGGGGCCGCGCACTCGAATCTTGAACGTCCCTTGAATCTGACTGCCCATGTTATAGCCGAATTGCTTGCTGATCGAGAGACTCAGTTCCTCCTCTTGGGCCCATACCGGCAGCGCCACCAGCGCGCACACTGCCCATATCATGGCTGCCCAACCCATAAGCCGCCCTATCCATTTGCTCGTGCGCCGATCGGCTAATTCGTGCATATTCTCACTTCCATTTCGTCAAAATTGTTTCGCGTTGGAACGCCCGCACGCCCAGAGAAACCAGTCCAACGTCAATGGCGAGTAAGAGCACCGCTGCCAACTGCATCACCTGGACATTGACCATCAACACACCGGCGATCTGGGCGAAGAATACCCCCAGCAACGGGAGCACCAACATCATTGACACTTGCTCGGCAGTGCGTGGATCATTAACGCGCGAGGAGACGATCAGGGTGACATTGATGCCGGCCAAAGCCAGAAGCGGGCCGACAAAAACGATAGCAATAATCCACATCGGATCGAGGATACGGCGCAACAGGTCAGGCGATTGCACGATGAGGTAGCTGATGACGGCAAACACGGCAAAACTTAGCCACGTTGCCAGGACGCCGGGGATGAGTGCCGCCAGGCTCTTGCCGATGAGCAGCTCGGCCGTTGTGATCGGTGTAGCGAGTAACGGTTCCAGACAGCGCGTCGTCTTCTCCCCCACAATACTGTAGGCGGCAATGGTCACGGGGATAATCAGCGGCATCATCATAAAGAGCAGGAGGAACTGATTGACCATCATCAAAGTAAAACACGCCGCGCCGGATAAATCGCTGCACATCTCCAGGTATTGGGGCGGCATGTCTGTGACGTCGCCCATATCAACCTGTGAGGATCCCACCGCTACCATAATCAGCGGCAGAGCAGTAAAGATAACCGGCATGAAGAGCAGTGTGAAGAGAACCAGGCGGTTTTTGAAGACCTCAGCCCATTCTTTATCAACGATGGTCCATATCTTAGGCATGATTATCCTCCGCGGCGGCAATGAGCGACAAGTACACATCCTCTAACGAGTGTCGCAATTCACCGACGAATTGAATATCGGCCCCGGCTTCTACCAGTAACCGCACCAACACCGGATTGTAGGTTTCGGGGTCATCCAGGCCGATGAGCAGTTTGTGAGCGATCCGTTGGGCTTCTTTGACGAACGGCAAGGCACGCACGCGGGCCAGCAGCTCATCGTCGGCCAGACGCAGATGAAAGACCACCTTGCGTCCATACAGTCGCTTGCGCAGATTTGCCGGCGTATCCACGGTGATCAGCCGTTGCTTCATAACGCCGATGCGATCACAGAGCCGATCGGCCTCGTCGAGGTTGTGGGTGCAGAGGAAGATGGTGCGCCCTTGGGCCTTGATGTCCTCGATGAAATCGCGCACCAGCCGCGCTGCCTCCGGATCCAGGCCGGAGGTCGGTTCATCGAGGAAGATCAAGGCCGGTTCATGCAGCAGAGCGCGGCAGATGGCCAGTTTCTGTTTCATCCCTTTGGAGAAATTGCCGACCAGGTCGGTACGACGATCCCACAAGCCCAGCAGACGCAGATATTTCTCGACTTGCCCTTTGACGTCCTTGACCTCGTAGAGGTGGGCGAAAATCGTCAGATTCTTCTCGGCACTCAAGCGGTCATACATACCAGGTGTTTCGGTGAGAATGCCGGTGCAGCGGCGGATGGCGATATCATCCTGTCCGACACGGAAGCCGTTGACCCTGGCGAAGCCGGAGGTAGGGCCGATGAGCGTCGTGAGCATGCGTACCGTTGTGGTTTTGCCGGCGCCGTTAGGGCCGAGGAAGCCAAAGACCTCGCCTTCACGTACTTCCAATGTGAGGTCTTCAACCGCCGTGCGGGGGCCGAATTTCTTGGTCAAGTTTTGAGTTTCGATCATAGGACCTCTCTCTGACTGCATAATGGGACACGAATTTCACGGGACACGCGGATTTTTTGTCCGTGGAATCCGCGTTGGGCCGTGTGCCGTTGGAGCTTAATGCGCCATTGCCAACTCGCATGGGTCTATGGAAGCGCTCTACCATTTTACCTCAGATGCCGTGGATGAAAAATGTTCCAGGGGCGAAAGTAGAAAGTTGCCGGTTCTCCTTTTTGTGGTAGAATCAAAGCCTGGGTTTCACCCAGAGATCACACGCGGTCGGACCTGACGGAGGTGTGCCGGTAGAAGCCGGTCTGCGAAGGGAAAGAAGGCCGCGGAGGTCCAAAACAAAATCACAGGAGGTTTTTTTCGACACTATGGCAGTTGTAACAATGAAACAATTATTGGAGACGGGGGTCCACTTCGGGCACCGCACGCGGCGCTGGGACCCCAAGATGGCGCGTTACATCTACACCGAGCGTAATGGCGTCCATATCATTGACTTGCAGCAGACGGTCAAATTGCTGGAGAAGGCCTATGCCGCCGTGCGCGACGTGGTTGCCGAAGGGCGGCAAGTGCTCTTTGTCGGTACGAAGCGTCAGGCTCAGGAGACCATCCAGCAGGAAGCCATGCGCTGCAGTATGCCCTATGTCAACGAACGCTGGCTTGGCGGGACGTTGACGAACTGGCGCACCATTCGGCAGCGCATCGAATATTTGAAGTCGCTGGAAGCTCGCCGTGATGCCGGTGAATTTGATCTGCTCACCAAGAAAGAGGCGTTGCTGCTCAATCGTGAGATCGAGCAACTCAACAGCCGCTTGGGCGGGTTAAAAATGGCCGAGCAACTGCCGGGCATCATCTTCGTCATTGACGTTAAAAACGAGGCCACGGCCATCAAAGAAGCCGACCGCATGGGCATTCCCATCGTTGCGGTAGTGGACACCAACTGTAGTCCTGATAAAGTTGACTATGTTATTCCTGCCAATGACGACGCTATTCGGGCCATCCGGCTTTTGACCTCGAAGATCGCCGACGCGGCTCTGGAAGGCTTGGCCTTGCGCAAAGAAAGGGCGCCAGAAGAGGAAGTTTACGCTGAAGATGAAAAATATCTCAGCGCCGAAACATTGGCCCGCTTGCGCCAGATCAAATTCGATGATGAAGACCTTGACGAAATTTACGAAGAGGAAGAAGACGAGTTCGGTTACGAAGACGATGAGGAGTTAATGTAGCGATGGAAATCACGACTGCAATGGTGAAAGATTTACGCCAGGCAACCGGTGCCGGGATCCTGGACTGTCGTAAGGCCCTGGAATTTGCCGAGGGCGATTTCGATAAAGCGGTGGATTATCTGCGCGAGAAGGGGTTGGCGAAAGCGGCCAAGCGTGTGGATCGTGAAGCCAAAGATGGCCTGGTTTTTGCCTATATTCATGGCGGTGGACGGATAGGCGTATTGGTCGAGGTCAACTGTGAGACAGATTTTGTCGCCCGCACCGATGAATTCAAAACTTTGGTCAACGACATCGCTTTGCAAATCGCGGCCATGTCGCCGAAGTACGTCAAACGTCAGGACATCCCGGCGGCAGTCATTGAGCACGAGCGACAGCTTTATCGCGCTCAGGCCCTGGAGGAAGGGAAGCCGGAAGCAGTAGTTGACCGCATCGTTGACGGACGTATGGAGAAGTTCTACCAGGAAGTTTGCCTGCTCGAACAGGCTTTTATTCGTGACGAAGAGCGGACGATTGACGAGCTGGTCAAGGAACAAATTACCCGCACGGGTGAGAACATCGTCCTCCGGCGTTTTGCGCGCTTTGAGTTGGGAGAGAGCCTGGGGTAATTACCCCAGGCTTTTCATCGGATATGGAGGAATGCTATAGTGCAGCCTGTGTATAAACGAGTGATTATCAAGATCGGCGGTGAATCTCTCTCCAATCCTGGTGGCACCGGCATTAACCCCCAACGTGCAGAAGAAATGGCCCGTCGTATTGCCGCTATTCATGCGCATGAGGTGGAAATCGGCATGGTGATTGGGGCCGGCAATCTCTGGCGAGGCATTGATGGTTTGGCCCATGGAATGGATCGCGCGCGCGCCGATCAAATCGGCATGCTGGCCACCGTCATGAATGCTCTGGCGTTGGCCGATGCCCTAGAACGTGAAGGAGTCGTCACGCGCGTCCAAACGGCCATTGAAATGCGCGCCATTGCCGAACCGTACATTCGCTTGCGCGCCATACGACATCTGGAAAAAGGTCGAGTAGTCATCTTTGGGGCAGGGACCGGCAATCCTTACTTTACGACCGATACGGCCGCTGCCCTGCGGGCTGCCGAAACATCCGCTTCCCTCTTGATTAAGGCGACGAAGGTGGATGGTGTCTATAGCGATGATCCTCTGAAAAACCCGCATGCGCGGCGCTTTGAACGTTTAACCTATCTGGAAGCTCTTAACTTGCAATCCCGCGTTATGGACTCAACGGCCATCACCCTGTGTATGGAAAACCAACTCCCCATCGTGGTGCTCGATCTGTGGAATCCCGGTGGACTGGAGCGTGCCATCAACGGGGAACCGGCCGGTACCTACATCGGCGTGTGATACTTAATCTTGTCAAAATAACTCAAGTTGCCACTTGCAGACATAAACGCTCATAGGACACGGATTTGACGGACAAAAAACAAGACAAATCCGGGTTCTATTTGGCCAGCAAGTTGGGCTAAAATGACCCGTGTTGCCGCCGGCAAACTCCCATTACATTTATCTGCGACTATCTGCGACAATCAACGTAAATCTAGTATAATTTCAGAGCACTGCATAAGTCTTGAAAATGGTGCAACTGCGTACTTTGGCTATCTGATCCCAAGATGAATAACCGAATGAGGACTTTATCCGGGGAATGTCCATTTAGGCACGAAAACGATGCTCTGACGATAAGCCCGGCGATCAGATGCTATGGTAGGTGAGGTAAGAAATGATCAAAGAACTCTTGCATGAAACCGAACAACGTATGAAGAAAGCCGTGGAATCTATGGAAGAAGATTTCAAAAGCATTCGCACCGGCCGCGCTTCTCCGGCATTGGTGGAGCGGGTGATGGTGGACTATTACGGCATACCTACACCGCTCAATCAACTGGCTGCCATTTCTGCGCCGGAACCGCAAATGCTTCTCATTCGCCCTTACGATCCCGGCGCGATCGCGGCCATCGAAAAGGGCATCCTGCAAGCCGACCTGGGTCTCAATCCTGCCAACGACGGGCGCATTATCCGCATTCCTATCCCGCGCTTGACGGAAGAGCGGCGTCGGGAACTGGTCAAGTTGGTCAAACGACGAGTCGAAGAGGGCAAAGTGGCCCTGCGCAATATCCGGCGGGATGCGTTGGACGAGCTGCGGGAGTACGAAGATGAAAAACTGATCTCCGAAGATGAACGCAAACGTGGACAGGAGGAGTTGCAAAAACTCATTGATCGTTTTACGGCAAAAGTAGAAGAGAACGGTGCGCGTAAAGAACAAGATATTATGGAAATCTAACCGCCATCCGCATAGGAAGATCGTGCTCCGCCTTGCCGCTCCATAAAATGCCTCTCTGTCGCTTGTTTAACGGTAAAATTTCTGCATGCTCTCAGCGGATTGAGCAGATTCAGCAGATTATTGGATGCGGATGCGCGCGGATTTTCGCAGATAAGGTCGGCGCAGTGGGAAAATCCGCGTAAATCTGCGGGAAGCAGTGTCCAATGGCTTTTCTCCTGTGATGGAGCGCGTAGTTCATGGTGTCTGCTGATGGGAATGGCAATTTCAGCAGGCGATTAGTATGAAGCCCCCGGCATCCTGTTATCCTCCTATCAAAAGGTGAGCGGGCCGGGTGGGCAGCGGTACGGCATAAGCCGGTGGGCGTGGGAGTTGGAGATTGTATGAACAACAATGAGGATCGTTATCCACCGTTAAGCCCTCTTCCGTTGCACGTTGGCATGATTATGGACGGCAACGGGAGATGGGCACACCGTCGTGGTTTGCCACGTTTGGCCGGCCACCGGGCGGGCGTCGAAAACTTGCGCCGGGTGTTGCGCGCCGCGGTGGAATTCGGTATACCCATCGTGACGATGTACGCATTTTCTTCCGAAAACTGGCAGCGGCCGGCGGAAGAGGTGCAAGGGCTTCTCGGCATCTTACGTGACGCGTTGGGAAAAGAAGTTGGCGAATTACACAAAAATGGTGTACAATTAAGGCATATCGGTGATTTGACGCCTTTATCGGATGACCTCAAAGAGCAAATTCTGGAAGCGATAGAACTCACCCGTCATAATGATCGTTTGATCGCCAATATCGCCTTCAACTATGGCGGGCGGCAAGAGATCGTCGAAGCAGTCCGCAAAATCATTCGCGCAGGAATCCCGGCCGAAGCAGTCAACGAGGACGTGATCAACACGTACCTGTATACGGCAGGAGTTCCCGATGTCGATTTGATTATCCGCACGAGTGGAGAAATGCGGATTAGCAATTTCCTGCTGTGGCAGGGCGCTTATGCGGAATACTACATCACACCGGTCTATTGGCCCGACTTCGACAAAGATGAGTTCTACGCGGCCTTAAAAGCGTTCAGTCAACGCGACCGTCGCTATGGTGGACTGAATACCTGATTGCCATAACATTTGTGAGAACAGACAAGCGACGAGCAGGACCAAGTACCCTGTAGCGGAGTCTGAGTGCATTGATCAACATTTAATAATCCATGAGCACCTTTTCCGTTGCCTCGGCACGGCCTAGCGCCCCACGGTGAGAGAAGCTGCCGTGGCTTAGGTCTTGATATTATTTTATTGAGCCTTCGGCTTCAGCAGCTTGTGACAGTGTCTTGAACCTCTATGGTTTGCCCAACGGGGACCGCAAAATTCACCGATTGCAGATCCCCGGTTCTGTGAAAGAACTGCAAAGGCTCCTCTGAAAATAGCCACCGAGGACACACAGTTCACAGAAAAAGAAAAACGCCGAGCGCCCTGTAGTTACCGGAGCAGAATTTTAATGTCAACGGATGAAACGGATCGGGAAGAAAAAAAATACGTTCAATCCGTTGGCAAAAAATAATCTGCTAGTTTGAGAATCATTTCCATAACTTGTAGGCATATCCTTCAACCAGAGAAACGAACATGAAAACCCGCATCATCAGCGTTGCCGTACTTCTACCGGTTGTTGTCGCCATTCTTGTTATAGGGAGCTGGCCATACGTCCTCTTGATCGCCGCAGCGACATTGCTGGCATGCGTGGAGTATGTCCACATGCTCAGGCGCAAGGGATACACGCTGGCGTTGCCCTGTGTTTCCGCCTTCGATTTACTCTGGCTGGCCGATGGCTTGTGGGGCAAAGGACAATGGCTTGCCCCGGCTATGGCCGTGCTGTTGTTGCTGACCACAGGCTGGATTCTCTTTCGACGTTACCGTTATCCTACGATAGAAGCCCCGACTGCTGAATGGGCCTTGACCTTGGCCGGCGGAACGTACCTGGGGATTGGCGGAGCTTATTTATTGCGGATGCGCATGCTGCCCGATGGACTATGGTGGACGCTCATTGCACTGCCTGTGGTATGGGTGAGCGAATCGGCCGCCTATTTCTTTGGCCGACGGTGGGGACGCCACAAAATGGCACCGTCCATTAGCCCGGGGAAAAGCTGGGAGGGGTATGCCGCTGAAGTTATCAGTGGCGTGGGGACGGGTTTGTTGCTCGGTTGGCTATGGCCTGTCGTGGCGCGACAGTCTCTCGATGTGACACCGGGCAAAGGCGCCCTGCTCGGTCTGGTGATAGCCACCCTCACAACGGCGGGGGATTTCTTCGTGTCGATCATTAAGCGCGAAGTCGGTCTGAAAGATACCGGTAATCTCATCCCCGGCCACGGTGGCATTTTTGATCGGATTGATAGCTTGCTCTGGACAGGCATTGTGACCTGGCTTTTTGTCACCTTCCTGACCTAAGATTGTCAGAATTTCAGCCAGCAAAGGATAATGAGGAGGACACCATGTATCCTGAGGATGAATTAAGACACGAGAACGAAATGGATATATACGAGACACCTGAAGAGGAACTCTACATTGAGGATGAAATCTATCCCCCGCAGCACGAAGAAGAAAGGACTTTCACCGTAGCCGGGGGTAGGGTAGCGCCTCCTACGATCGAGGAAGAGTTGCCGGAGGTAGAGGAATATTTTCCCGAAGAGGTCGAGGAAGTCAAACCGGAGGCCGTAGCCGCTGAAGAATTTCCCACCCCGCCTATCGTCGAAATCGAAGACTAGTTCGACATCCTGCGCCGTATGGATATGAACTCCCTGGAGAAAATGCGGCTCTCGGAGCTACGGGATTTGGCCCGCACTTACAAGGTCTCCGGCTATAGCGGACGGAAAAAAGATGACCTCATCTTGTTGCTTCTCAAGGCAAAAGCGGAGCGTGAGGGGTTCAGTTTCGGGGGGGGTATCCTGGACATCACGGCGGAGGGCATCGGTTTTCTGCGCTCGGCGCGCTATGTGGCCGGCCCACAGGATGTGTACGTTTCGCAGAGCCAAATCAAGCGCTTTGGCCTGCGCACCGGCGACATGGTCATCGGCCAGGTTCGCCCGCCGAAAGAAACAGAAAAATACCACAGTCTGTTGCGCGTCGAAGCTGTCAACGGGATGGACCCCGAAACGACCAAACGCCGGCCGCGCTTTGAACGTATGACGCCGATCTTCCCCAACCGCAAACTCAATCTCAGCACCGGCACCGCCAATCTGACCGAGCGGCTGCTCGACCTGGTCGCGCCGATCGGGTTGGGCCAGCGCAGTCTCATCGTCTCACCCCCCAAGGCCGGCAAGACCACCGTCTTGCAGAAGATCGCCAACGGCATCACCGCCAATCATCCGGATGTCCATCTGATGGTTGTGCTCATCGGCGAGCGTCCGGAGGAAGTTACCGATATGGATCGTTCGGTCGAGGCCGAGGTCAGCAGCTCCACTTTTGATGAAGCGGTTGACCAACAGACGCAAGTTGCAGAGATGGCCTTGAACCGCGCCAAACGCCTGGTGGAGATGGGCCGCGATGTTGTTATCCTGATGGACAGTCTCACCCGTCTGACACGGGCCTACAACCTGGTGGTGCAGCCCAGTGGTCGCACCCTTTCCGGTGGTCTTGATCCGGCCGCCTTGTATCCACCCAAGAAGTTCTTCGGTGCGGCACGCAACCTCGAGGAAGGGGGAAGTCTGACCATTATCGCTACTTGCCTGATCGACACCGGCAGCCGGATGGACGATATGATCTACGAGGAATTCAAAGGCACCGGCAACATGGAGCTGCATCTGAATCGCAAGCTGCAAGAACGGCGCATTTTCCCGGCCTTCGACATTCTGCGTTCTGGTACGCGGCGCGAAGAACTCTTGTTGGATAAAGAAACCTTGCGCAAGGTATGGCTTCTGCGGCGCATGATCTCCCAAATGATGGCCGGCACACCTACCACCCCCGGCTATGATATTACCGCCGCTACCGAGGCCCTGTTGCAACAGATGCGCCGTACCCGCACCAATCAGGAGTTTCTGGACATTCTCACCCGCGATCTGAAATAAGGGAGCGGGAGTTACGCCAAATCCGGAGGCTTTATCGCGTAGCCCGAATATCTTGTCCGCTCTGTCACTCCTGTTGAAACGATGGCCAGACCGAATGGTTACCGGTGAGGCCTCCTATCACCCCGCAGAGCACCCAGACTGCGGAGCAAGTAAAAAATGCTGCCCGGCGTACTTTGCGTTCTCTTTTCAGATGTATTGTGTCGGCCCTCACCGAAATTGTTACAGTTGACAAATGTTAGCCCTGCGTTAGAATAAATCGCATGGCCATGCAGGGAGAAGAGAAGCATTTGACGGAACGCGACCGCCTGAGCATTATCCTGGCGGTTACATTGGCAAGCGCGACGTTGCTGCGGTTTGTGGAACTGCCGACCCTGGTATGGGGAGTGCGCCATGCTCTTGGTTCACCCCTTCAGTTATCCTTTGGAGGCGGGTGGTTGTTGGCGATTCTGATGATCGGCTTGGTGACCACCGGCACGTTCTCTCTCGTCCAACAGCATCCGCTTCGCAAAATGCGCGAACGTCCGCTGATTTTCTCCCTGATCACCCCCGCGCTAGGCGCACTGCTGGCATCCCTGCTGCTGATTCGTATCACCGCATGGGCTATTTGGCTGATCACTTTGGTGGGCAGTGGAGTACTCATAGGCTTGCTCATTCACATGAGCTATCGCGCTTTTTCGCCGAATAGCCCCGGCTATACCGGCGCGCGCACCATTCTCAACATCGTTGATTATCTGCTCGGTTTTGCCCTCTTGGCCGCGATTTTGCAACAACAGGGACGTGCTCTGCTCACCGGACCGGTCATTTTGTTACTCATCGGACTCTTAGCGTGCGAGTTGCTGAGTGTGAGTGGGATACCATGGCCGGCGGTGATCACCTTTGCCGGCATTATTGCCTTGCTGGTTAGTGAAATGGCCTGGGTCCTCGGCTATTGGCCCATATCTCCTTGGACCTCGGCTACACTGTTGACGTTGGAGCTTTATTTACTGAGTGGATTGAGTTATCAATATCTGCTGGGGCGCCTGACCCGTAGAGTGCTCATAGAGTTCGGGGTCGTTGCCTTGTTCATGTTTGCCCTGGTTTTGTGGATTCGTCCTTAGGTCGCCCCGTTTAAGTAAATTTGTAGCCGCTTCCGGGGGTGTCCATTTCACCGCAGAGGACGCGGAGCGCGCAGAGATTTCGGAGGCAAAATGCTGCTAAATTGCCCCCCCGTCTGCCAACCCATCCATCTCAGCGGTCTCTGCGACCTCGGCGGTGCAAGATTTCTGACCTGCTGAGCAGTTACGTAAATTTTGGGGTTACTGCTGGCATCCATGCATTGAATAGGAAGGTAAGTTTTATGGATAAAGATAATAGTGGACCGTCATCTCTGCATCAAAAGCTCCCACCTCGTCTGGCGCGGTTGGAAGAATTAGCCTACAACCTGTGGTGGTCATGGCATCGCGCATCGCGTGATCTCTTTAAGCAACTGGATCGCACCCTGTGGACTACGACACGCCATAATCCGGTGCGGATTCTCCAAGAAATTTCTCAGGAAAGCTTGAATCAACTGGCCAAAGATCCGATTTTTCTGCGCGACTTCGATGCCGTGTTGCGAGAAATGGATCGCGATACCCGTGGCAGTACGCAATGGTACAGCAAGAGTCCCGTTGCCTATTTGTCGGCGGAGTTTGGCCTGCATTCTTCGCTGCCCATTTATTCCGGAGGCTTAGGAGTCCTCTCCGGCGACCATCTCAAGGAAGCCAGTGATATGGGACTGCCGATGGTTGCCGTCGGCTTCCTTTACGAGCAGGGCTACTTTCGCCAGAAACTGGACCCTCATGGCTGGCAGGAAGCGATCTATGCGCCGCTCAATACGCAGGAAGTGGCGATGCGCCCGCTATGGAACGGAAATGGCGACCGGCATCTTATCGCCATCAGGGTGGGCGACCGCGATATATATTTACAAGTTTGGGAAGTGTTGGTGGGGCGCGTTCATCTCTATCTGATGGATGCCGATGTGCCACAGAACGCTCCCTGGGATCGCCAATTGACCGCGCGCCTGTATGGCGGTGACCGCGAGATGCGCCTCCAACAGGAGATTTTACTCGGTATTGGCGGGGTACAAATCCTCCGTTGCCTCGGTTTACAACCTGTGGTCTGGCATATCAACGAGGGGCATTCTGCCTTTATGGTGCTTGAGCGCGCCCGTGAATTCATCGCGCAGGGGATGTCTTTTGAAGAAGCCAAAGCGCGTGTGCGGGCCTCCACCGTCTTCACCACCCATACACCGGTGCCGGCGGGGCATGACACTTTTCAATTTTCCTTGATCGACAAGTATTTCTACCATTTCTGGCCACAACTCAACCTCAGCCGGGAAGAATTTTTGCATTTAGGCACCCACAAGTCGGACCATGAGGAAGCCTTCAACATGACCAAACTCGCCCTGGAAATGTCGGGACGCGCTAATGCGGTGAGTGAATTGCACGGCGAGGTCTCACGCAAAATGTGGCACAGCTTGTGGCCCGATAAGCCCGTTGATGAAGTTCCGATTGGGCATGTTACCAATGGGGTCCATCTGGCGTCGTGGACGGGAGAGGCCATGCATCGCCTCTATCATCGCTATATCAGTCCCGACTGGATGGCGCACCAGGACGACCCGCTCCTCTGGATGCGCGTCGAAGAAATCCCCGATGAACGGCTCTGGGATGCCCATATCTATCTAAAACGCAAGATGTTCGCCGCCATACGCGAGCGGGCACGCGAGGCACGTATGAATCAGGCGACACCGCCCGATCAGTTGCTCTGTTCGGGCATCTTCCTCGATCCTGATGCTTTGGTGATCGGTTTTGCCCGTCGCTTTGCCACTTACAAACGGGCCAATCTCATTTTCCGGGATATTGAACGCCTGAAGGCACTTATCCACGATCGTTACCGTCCTGTTCAATTTCTGTTTGCCGGCAAGGCGCATCCGGCCGATGATCCCGGCAAGCTGCTGTTACAACAGATCTACAATCTCGCCCGTAGCCCGGAATTCGGTGGACGGATCGCTTTTGTGGAAGATTACGATTTGCACGTGGCGCGTTATCTCGTGCAGGGGGTTGATGTGTGGTTGAATACGCCGCGCCGACCTATGGAAGCCAGCGGCACAAGCGGTATGAAGGCGGCGCTCAACGGCATTCCTAATCTAAGCATCCTCGATGGCTGGTGGGCCGAAGCCTACAACGGACGCAATGGGTGGGCGATTGACGCCGGACAAACCTACGACGATCCCACGATGCAAGACGATGCAGATGCCGCGGCCTTGTACAAGGTTCTGGAAGAGCAGATTGTCCCTTTGTTCTACCAACGTGATCGTGATGGTATTCCACGCGGCTGGGTCACGATGATGAAAGAAGCGATCCGCACCGTCGGTCCGCACTTCTCAACCCGGCGCATGGTGCAGGAATACCTTCAAGATTACTACATCCCGGCGCTCAAAGACGTCACCGCCCTTAACAGTAATATCGTACCCTAACGCCGGTGGGGCAAAAGTTGGTTTGCCCCACCTCTTTTCTGTGAAAGCCGATCTGGCCACTCAGGTCAATACGCTCCTATCTCCTTCAGTCTCTCATCGTTGATTCCGAAGTGATGCGCGATTTCATGCCGCAGAACATGGTGAATGGTCTGACGGATCTCTTCCGGTGTGCGGCAGTGTAGTTCAATCGGGCGGCGGTAAATAGCAATCTTATCCGGCAGAACCAGACCGTAATAATGCGTGCGTTGGGTTTGGGGAACGCCGTGATAAAACCTGAGCAGGTCCGCCGCACGGCGAACGCCGGCCCGGCGCAATGTCGCGGGGTCGGGCCAATCCTCCACGACGATCTCGACATTGTCCAAACGGGCACGGAAGGCTTCGGGCAACGCATCCAGAGCTTCCGCAACCCAGGCCTCGAAAACTTCGCCGTCCATTGCACCCCCTGCAATATCCGACAAGGAATAGCGATCTTCCGGACAGTCCGGCCTCAATAGCCTGCCGGTGTGCTCGCGGCAGCCATGTGAATGGGTTCCAATCCCAACCGTGCCCGACATTCATCCAGAATCTTTGCCGTTGCCGACGCACCGACACGGGTGACGCCAAGCGCGCGCACTTCGAGTAGCGTGTCGAAGGTGCGCACACCACCGGCAGCCTTCACCTGCACATGGGCGGGTGAATGAGCGCGCATCAGTTTGAGGTCGTCGAGCGTTGCACCACCGCTCCCATAGCCGGTCGAAGTTTTCACCCAGTCCGCGCCGACTTCACCACAAATTTCACATAGCTTGATCTTGTGCTCATCTTTGAGATAACAGTTCTCGAAGATGACCTTCACCTTTTGCCCTGCAGCATGCGCCACGTCCACCACGGCCTTGATCTCATTGCGCACGTAGTTCCAGTCACCGCTGAGCACCTTGCTGATGTTCACGACCATATCCAGCTCTTCGCCACCGTCTGCCAATGCTTGTTCGGCTTCGGCGACCTTGATCTTCGTCGTGTGCCCGCCGTGCGGGAAGCCGATCGTCGTGCTGGCTTTAACCGTGGAGCCATAGAGCAGTTGGGCGCAGCGTTTGAGATAGTAAGGCATGATGCAAATGCTGGCCACATCATAAGCCAGCCCGACCAGGATGCCCTGTTCGAGCGTTGCCACATCCATCGTGGGATTCAACAAAGAATGGTCAATCATCTTGGCTATATCCAGATATGTGTAATCCATAATTGAACCTCCCTAAATAGTCACATAGTTGCTAGTCTGGTAGTCGGACCGCCTACCCCCACAAATCCGGTCAAAAGATGGCCGAGTTGAAGGGGGATTCGGCAAGGTGTTCCACCGTTAGTATATCCAGAATTCACCATCTTGCACACCCGAACAAAGCACGGGCCTTAGCGTTCACGAGTTCGTACCGTTCAACAAGACGACGGGATCGCGCATAAGTTCGACCATCACGCAGGACAATGTTGGTCGCGTTGGTAACTGCCTGTCTACTTCCTGCACCGTGGTTTGGCCACGAATTTCACGGATTGGGACGAAGAATTCGTACACCAACTTCCACAGGCCATAGCCGTCCCAGACAGATAGTTACCTGCGTTGACAATTTTACACGCCTATGGAACAATGACAACGCGCGACTCGACAAGTTGTGAGATGTTTGACATTTCGCTATTCTGTGTTACATTGATAATGTTCTATATAGAGATGTGTCAATATATGAACCAGATGACGGTTACACCCATGATCTCCGAAGATGAAATCGCCCTCATGCACCGCTACATTTGCGAGGGGGTGGGCGAGCCCAAACGCCTGCGGCTGCTTTACCTCGTCGCCGAGCGCCCGCGCAACGTCACCGAGCTGACCGAGTTGTTGGATGTGACGCAGCCTACCGTTTCCCATCATCTGCGTATCCTGCGCGAGCGTGGCCTGGTCAACGCCGAACGTAAGGGCACCACCATCTACTACTCTCTAGGCGATCCTCGTATCCTCGAAGCGATGAATATTCTACGCAGTTTTGTAGCCGACAAGGTACAAGAGGCAGGAGGCAGGATGGAGGATGAAGGATGAAGGATGGAGGATGCAGGATGGAGGATGCAGGATGAAGGATGCAGGATGAAGGATGGAGGATGCAGGATGAAGGATGCAGGATGCAGGATGAAGGATGCAGGATGCAGGATGCAGGATGGAGGATGGAGGATGCAGGATGCAAGACACGTAAAGCGTGATACATGGCAAAAATTCACACATCACCTCAACTCTTCACTCTTAACTCTTAACTCTTTACTCTTAACTCGCAACTCTTTGTAGGAGGAATCTATGGGACATTTATCGGCAGAACAGGTGAATTGGCTGAAGACAACTTTTGGCGATCGGGTGACGACCCGGCACGTGGAGCGCAAGCTCTACAGTCACGATGTCGGCGAGATGCCGCTGCTGATCAAGCCGCTCATCGGGACGCCGCTGGCCGATGCAGTGGTACAGCCGGAATCGGAAGCGGAGATTGTCGCGTTGGTGAAGTGGGCGGTGGCGAACCGCGTCCCGCTGGTGCCGCGCGGCAAGGCAACTTCGGGCTACGGCGGCGTGCTGCCGGTGAAGGGCGGTGTGGTCATTGATTTCTTCCGCATGGCGCGGGTGCTCGACGTAAATATCGAAGGCCAGACGGCCACGCTGCAACCCGGTATCGTTTGGGAAAACGCCGACCGCGAGTTGAAAAAGCACGGCATGACCCTGCGCACCTATCCCAGCAGCTATCCCTCGGCGACGGCCGGCGGCTGGCTGGCGCAGGGGGGTGCGGGCTACGGCGCCTTCGAGGCCGGCTGGTTCCGCGATAATGTCGTCAACGCGCGGGTGGTGCTCGGCGATGGCTCGACCGGCATGTTCGAAGGTGAGAGTCTGGATATGATCTATGAGGCTGAAGGCATCACCGGCATTATTACCGAGATGACGATCAAGATTATGCCCGAGGTTCCGCTGGATGTGCTCTCCATTGGCTGTCCCGATGCCCGTGAATTGCAGCACTTGCTGGAAGGTTTTATGGAATGCAATCTCCCGATCTGGTCAATGCACTTCATCAACCCGCGCATGGCAGCGCTGAAAAACCAGGCCCCGCCGCTGATGCACCAGGGCCACCCGGTCGAAAAACACGTTGAATTGCCCGAAACGTACATCACCACGATTGCCGTCCGCCACAAGGATAGTGAATTTGTGCGCGCCAAGCTCGCCGAGCGGATGAATACCGGTAAGTGCAAGGCCACTCTGCTCAGCGACGAGATCGCACAGCACGAATGGCAGAACCGCTTCCGCATTATGACCGTCAAGCGGCTGGGACCGAGCCTTGTGCCGGCCGAAGTCGTCGTGCCGCTCTCCGGTCTGGGCGCGATGCTGTCCGATGTTGAAAGCAAAATCGCGCAGCCTGTGGTGAAGGAGGGGGTGCTCATCCGCCAGGGACGTAACCCCAACGGCGAGCCGGAGGTCGTCATTCTCGGCTTCATCCCCGCCGATCAGCGCAAGTTGAGCTATAACTTTGTCTTCCCGCTGTCGCTGACCATCGCCGGCATTGCGGAGCGGTACGGCGGACGTCCGTATGCCACCGGCTTGTATTACGCCAAGATGGCGCCCAAGATTCTGGGGGCCGAACGCGCCAAGGCGATGAAGGAATTCAAGGCCAAGGCCGATCCCGCCGGCATTCTCAATCCAGGCAAGGTCATCGGCAATGCCCTGATTAGCCATGCGCTCATCGCCGCCAATGCCTTCGAGCCGCTGCTGCGTCCCTTCGGCAACGCCGTGAGCACCGAGGTGGGCGAAAAGTTCCCCGCGAAGCCCGTGCGCGGCATTCCTGCCGATGTGGCCTGGTACGCTTATGCCTGCTCGCAATGTGGCTACTGTGTCCAGGAGTGCGATCAGTATTATGGGCGTGGGTGGGAGAGCCAGAGTCCGCGCGGCAAGTGGTACTGGTTGCGCGAATTTATGGAAGGCCGCGAGAAATGGGATCAGTTTATGGTAGATACCTTCCTCGTTTGCACTACCTGCGAATTGTGCAATCTGCGCTGTTCGGCCTCATTGCCTATCGAACCCTCGTGGATGAAATTGCGCGGCAAGCTGATCCACGAAGACGGCAAGATGACCTTCCCACCCTTCGAGATGATGGCGGCGGCGCTCACCGAGCAGGGTAACATCTGGGCCGGCTACCGCAAGGACCGCGACGCCTGGTTCCCGGAGGATTTGCGTGAGAAGCACAGTGGCAAGAAGGCCCAAGCCGTCTACTTCGCCGGATGCACCGCCAGCTATGTCGAGCATGACATCGGACAGGCTTCGGTGAAGTTGTTGGATGCTGCCGGCGTGGATTTCACCTACGTCGGCAAGAAGGAGAACTGCTGTGGTACGCCGATGCTCGTCGCCGGCAAGTGGGATGTCTTTGCCGAGACGATGAAGAAGAACATCGCCGCCGTTAAAGCGGCCGGCGCGGATACGGTCATTACCTCTTGCCCGGCGTGCAATATGATGTGGCGGCACGTCTACCCGGAGTGGTGCGCAAAGTTGGGGATCGAATACGGTATCACGGCTAAGCACTACAGTGAAGTGGTAGCGGAGAAGGTCCGTAGGGGTGAGTTTGCGTTCCCGGCTAGGGCAATAGGGGGACAGGGTGACAAGGTGACGGTGACGTGGCACGATTCCTGTCATATGGGGCGCGTCTCGCACGTCTACGAGGAACCGCGTGAGGTGATCAAGGCCATCCCCGGCGTGCATTATGTTGAAATGGAGTACAACCGTGATGAAGCGCACTGCTGCGGCAGCGTGCTCACGCTCATCAAAGAGCCGCCGGTCGCCGCCGAAGTGGGCAAGCACCGGCTGGACGAGGCCATCGAGGCCGGCGCCCAGAAAGTGCTGGCGGCCTGCCCATGCTGCGAGTTCCAGTTCCGCGTCACCCGTGACAAGAAGCACCTGGATGTGGAGATCGTGGACCTGGCACGTTTCTGCGCCGAGGCGCTCGGTTTCGCCGACCTACCCGATCCACACCCGGAGGTCAAAGCGCAGTGGGCGGTCTTCGAGGCGATGATCGCACTGATGACGCCGCAGGGCTTCGCCAACCTGATGGGCACCATGTGGCCGGAGCTGATTGACGCGATGCCGTTCGGTATGGGCAAGATGATGCGCTGGATGGGCAGAATCCCCGGCGCGTTGGAGCTGATGAAGCCGCTGTTCCCTGTCCTCTTCCCCAAATTGTTGCCGCTGATGATGCCGAAGGTGATGGACACGATGCTGGCCCGCGTCGCCGCGCAGATTCCGATGCCCGCTTACATGGCCGAGCAGATGCCGGCGCTGATGCCGAAGGTGATGGATAACCTGATGCCGCACATGATCGGCGATGTGGTGCCACTGGTGACGGAACCGATGCTTGCGTATCTGAAAGGCAAGTAAGCTGCGGCGTGGGTGGCCATTCGCTCACAAGATGTAAGGCCGAAGCGTTGCTATAGCTGAAGGTGATCGTAAATGTAGGGCAAACTGATGCGTTTGCCCTACATTTGCGTTATGCCATAGAGGCATGCCGACGGCGCCATTTGGGGGCGCAAAAGTGTGATGGAAGGTGCTCCTACCCGTTGCCGTTTGGAGAAGATAACGTGAGCGCATCGCTAACCCCCGGCTGTAACTGTCCAGGGGGTGTCCATTTCACCGCAGAGGACGCGGAGCGCGCCGAGATTGCGGCGGCAAAATGCTGCCCAATTGCCCCCAAGTCTGCCAATCCATCCATCTCGGCGGTCTCTGCGACCCCGGCGGTGCAAGATTTCTGACCTGTTCCGAAAATGAGTCAGCAGATTAAGCAGATTGAGCAGATTTTTGAATGCGCAAAGAACGATCTGCGTGAATCTGCGAAAATCGGCGTCCAGCAGCTTCTGAACCATTTTCATCTTTGGTGGAGAACGAAGTTCATGGTGTCTGCTGAGCAGTTACCCCCGGCTTACAAAGGATTGAGCTTGTGTTCCAAAGTCTCCAACCATGCCTGGACTTGGGCAGCACGCGGATCGCCCATCATTCTAAAGAGTGCCAGCGCATGATGCCAGCTTTCACGGGCACGTTGGATGTTTCCCAAGGCGCCGCAAGTCGTTCCGATATTCAGCAGAGCGGTTGCCTCGCCCAGGCGGTCATGCAACTCGTAGGCAAGTTTGAGCTGTGACTCGTAAACTGCTATGGCGCGCGCCAAATCACCGCGTGCCGTGTATAACTGTCCCAGGTGATGCAGTGTAATCGCTTCGGCTTCACGGTCCAGGGTGTGCGCCGCTTCCAAAGTTCTTTTCAGGATCGCCGCACGGCTTGCGAGGGGCACCGGCGCCCGTATGATAGGAAACGCCTGACGGACAAAATCGCACAACCACTGTTCCCCATTCTGCGGACGAGGCCAGCCGGCGTCCACCCCACTGACTCGCCGCCAGAAGGCCCATGCATGGGGCCACACCTTCATAAAGCACAATAATCCCTCGCTCTGGTGAATGCCTCCCGCGCGATAGAGCGCATTGGCGCGCTGCACTTCGACCAAGATATAGCGCGCATAACGCGCCATGACCAAATGCGTCCATTCCAACTGCCCAAGTAGCAATTCCTGCGTATAAAAGGAGACTAAATCGTGTAGCGCATATAAATCCGCCCCCGGATAGTACATCAGCAAATTTTTGCGTGCAAAGGTCACCAGCAAGGCATCGGCAGCTTCGAGATCGAGGCCCCATATCGTGGCGGCTGCTCGATGACCGAAAGGGGCAGGGAATACTGCCAACGCCTCGAAGAAAGCCCGTTGCGCGATGGACAATGTCTCATAAGCCAACTCCAGAGCGATGGTAACAGGTAAGTTTGAACCGCTAGTGCGTAGCGCCGTAACTCGTTTTTGGATGGTAGCGTAGCGCGTCAGCAAAGTGTGGGGAGCCTTATCGTAAACGTCGCGCAACAACGGAGCGACAATGCGCAAGGCGAGAGGGTTGTTACCGAAATGCTGTAGGACTTTCTTGAGAATGCGCCGGGACATCTTCTTACAAGTGGGCGCGATGCGCATCAAGAGGGCGCGGGCTTCTTCACTCGACAATCCTCCCAGACGGAAAGGGAACATATGAGCAGGGGGCGGAGATTCCGCCTGGGTGGTGATAATGGCGACCGAGGGAGGCGGTGGCAACAAATGCTCTATTTGGGTGGGGTCGGCAGCGTTGTCCAACAGCAATAACACCTTGCGTGTGGCAAAGGTTTCCTGATACAACGCCTCCAGGGTTTTCTCATCGTCGGGGAGGAAAACGGCGGGGTGAAAGGCCGTCAGGAGACGACGTTGTGCCTCGGTCGGGCTCAAAGGTTCGACCAACCCGGTGCTTCCACCGCCCAAATCAATTTCCAGATGGCCGTCTGGGAAATTTCCGGCCAGTTCGCCGGCAAGCCGGCGGGCCAGGGCTGTCATTCCATTGCCCAATTCGCCGGTGGCCGTGGTCAACCAAATGCCGTGTTCGGCATTGGCCCGCAACCTGGCAAGCTCCATCTGCCGGCCGCTGAAATCAACCGGCGGAGCGATGAGATTGAACTGTAGTGTCGGTGGGCGAAGGAAAGTCTTTGCGTCTGTCACACAACTGTAACCTCGAACTGATGCCTATTGTAGGAGCTATTGCTGATTAAGCAAATTTGATAAAGTTGCCAAATTCTGGTATAGTTATAGTAACAATGTACCCCTTGACAGTAAGGTCAGACATGGCGCGCGTAAGCAAGGGATGCAATAGGGACCCAAACTGAAACCCATCATAGGAGGTATACCATGGCAGTCATTACAATTTCCCGGCAATTCGGCAGTGGTGGTGATGAGATTGCGATGCGCGTTTGTGCTATCCTTGGTTATACATACTTCGACAAAAATCTCATGGTCAAAGTGGCTACAGAGATGGGTGCTTTTAGCGAAAAGCGGTTTGTCGACTTTTCCGAAGATGCTTACACCATGCGCAACTTCACAGAGCGGCTGTTCGGCGCACGCCGCATTAAAGTTGAGGCATTAACAGAAGAGGTCGGTGGTATAAAATCGCTGCGGGTACAATCATTGGACGAAGAGGAGGGTGTGGCTCTGATGCGCAACACCATTCTGGCCGCGTATGAGTACGGCAACGTCGTCATTGTGGGACGCGGCGGGCAGGCGATTCTGCGCGAACAGCCGGGCGTCTTGCATGTCCGCATCACCGCACCGCTTGGCGCGCGGGTCATGCGGGTCAAGGAACGCGAGAAAATAAGCATCGGTGAAGCCACCGAACTGACGACGAACAAAGACCTGGCCGCCGAGACATACCTGCGCAAATTCTTCGACATTGATTGGAACGACCCTCTTCTCTACCACTTGACCTTCAACACCGGCAGATGGGATTTCGATGCGGTGGCCGAAATCATTGTCAATGCGCTGAGTCGTCTCAGAACGGTGAAGCTCTGACCGACAGCCGTTACGCCGTCGCTGTTGTTTTTTACCCCAGAGGCCCCCGAGAACGCTGCCCAAACACAGAGAATCTCGGTGACCTTTGTGTACGCTGTGCTAAAATCTCTTTGCATTAGTGTTCATCGCATCACGCCTATAGGACACGGATTTGACGGATTCTATGGATTTTTTAAGGAAAAAAATCCGTGCTTTCCGTGTTTGGGGCCCCCAACAATTTCCGCCTAATACCTACTCGACGATCTGCTCCTTCGACTACCCAACGACTTGATTAACGACTATCCGACTAACTTTTGACGAAAGGCCGGGGTGTGTTATAATTCGAGGCATTAACGCGCTCTTTAGTATGTAAAAAGTATACAGAAAACATAGCAACGCCGACAACGGTGATTTTTCTACCCTATATCTCAAAATGCTCGTTTTCTGCATCGAAAAACTTATGACTTCACTGCACAAACCACAAAGGACACAAAGTGCACAAAGGATTTCAAGGTTTGGATTAACAAAATTGTTGTTTCTGCGTTGAATCCTTAGAAATTCCCAGCCTTAGTTGGAGTCCTTAGTGTCCTTTGTGGTTAGAAGGACTTTTTTCAGGAGAGTCAACTATATACCCCCCTGGGTACAAATACTGTTCTAAATTTTTCAAGTTAGAGGAGGTTTTTTTGTATGGCAGAACGTAAAATGGTGACGGTAGATGGCAACACGGCATGTACGTGGGTTGCCCACAAAATCAACGAAGTGATTGCCATTTACCCGATTACTCCGTCTACTTCAATGGGCGAGATGGCCGATGCTTTTTCGGCGGCGGGACAAAAAAATATCTGGGGCACGGTTCCTCTGGTTGTCGAAATGCAGTCCGAGGGTGGGGCCGCAGCCGCCATCCACGGCGCGCTGCAAACCGGCGCCTTGGCCACCACTTTCACCGCTTCGCAGGGCCTGATGTTGATGATCCCCAGCATGTTCAAAATCGCAGGTGAACTAACGCCGCTGGTTATCCACGTGGCAGCCCGTAGCCTGGCAACGCAAGCGCTCTCCATCTTCGGCGACCACAGCGACGTGATGGCCGTGCGTTCGACCGGTTTTGCTATGTTGTCAAGCTGCTCCGTTCAAGAAGTTCACGATTTCGCTCTGATCTCCCAGGCGGCAGCCCTGGAAGCGCGCGTGCCTTTCATTCACTTCTTCGACGGCTTCCGTACCAGCAACGAAATCAACAAGATCGAGCAGTTGACGATTGATGACCTGAAGGCCATGATCAACGATGATCTGGTGCGGGCACATCGCGCGCGCGCGATGAATCCCGATAAGCCGATCGTGCGTGGTACTTCGCAGGGGCCGGATGTTTACTTCCAGGGCCGCGAAACCGTTAACCCCTTCTATGCCAAGACACCTGCCATTGTCCAGGCCGCGATGGATAAGTTCGCCGGCTTGGTAGGGCGTCACTATCATCTTTTCGATTACGTCGGCGCGCCCGATGCCGAACACGTCATTGTCATGATGGGCTCCGGCGCCGAAGTGGCCCACGAGACGGTCGAGTATCTCAACGCACACGGCGAAAATGTCGGCCTGCTCAAGGTTCGCCTCTATCGCCCGTTTGATGTGCGGGCATTTGCTGCCGCCCTCCCCCAGAGCGTGAAACTGCTGGCGGTGTTGGATCGCACCAAGGAACCCGGCGCGATCGGCGAGCCGCTGTACGAAGACTGCATCACCGCGCTCAAGGAGACCGGGCGCACGAACATTGCCGTCATCGGCGGGCGTTACGGCCTTTCCAGCAAGGAATTCACCCCGGCGATGGTCAAGGGCATCTTCGACGAGATGAAGAAAGCCAATCCCAAGAATCACTTCACCGTGGGCATCAATGACGATGTGACGCATACCAGCATCGCCTACAATCGCTCCTTCAACATCGAGCCGCCGGACGTCGTCCGCGCGATGTTCTTCGGGCTGGGGTCCGATGGCACGGTGGGCGCGAACCACGATACCATCGAAATCATCGGCACGGAAACCCCCAACTACGCCCAGGGGTACTTCGCTTACGACGCCAAGAAATCAGGCGGCTACACCGTCTCGCACCTGCGCTTTGGCCCGCGCCCCATCCGCCAGACCTGCCAGATCTCGTCGGCCAGCTTCATCGGCTGCCACCAGTTCGTCTATCTCGAAAAACTGGATGTACTCGGCCCGGCCATCGAGGGCGGTACGTTCTTGCTGAACACGCCCTACGATCCCCACGAAACCTGGGACAAGATGCCGCGCCACATTCAACAGCAGATCATTGACAAGAAGCTCAAGTTCTACGCCATCAACGCCTACGATGTCGCTATTAAGGCCGGAATGCCGGGACGCATCAATACGATTATGCAGACGTGCTTCTTTGCGCTCTCCGGCGTGCTGCCGAAAGACGAGGCCATTGCCAAGATCAAGGAGGCCATCCACAAGCGCTTCATCAAGAAGGGCGAAAATGTGGTCAAGCAGAACTTCGCCGCCGTTGACAACGCGCTGGCAAACCTGGTGGAGATTCAGGTCCCCGCCGAAGCCACCAGCACCGTCGAGGTGCCACCGATTATGGTCGAAGGCGGGCCGAAATTTGTCTATGAAGTCGCCGCCAAAATCGCCTCGCTCACCGGCGATACGGTGCCCGTCTCGGCGATGCCCGTGGATGGCACCGTTCCCGGCGGTACCACGCAGTACGAGAAGCGCAGCATTGCCCTTGAAATGCCCGTGTGGAACCCCGAGGTCTGCATCCAGTGCGGCAAGTGCGCGATGGCCTGCCCGCACGCCGTCATCCGCATGAAGATTTACGACCCGGCCCTGCTGGCCAATGCGCCCGAAGGGTTCAAATCTACCGACGCCAAGGGCAAGAAATTCGAGGGCAAGAAGTTCACCATCCAGGCCGCGCCCGAGGACTGCACCGGCTGTGGCTTGTGTGTGGAGACCTGCCCGGCGCAGGACAAGCAGAACCCCGGTCGCAAGGCCATCAATATGACCCCGCAGCCGCCCATCCGTGCGCAGCAGCGGGAGTATTGGAACTTCTTCTTCAACGTGCTGCCCGATTATGATCGCACCGATCTGAATCTGAACACGGTGAAAGAAGTGCAATTGTTGCGCCCGCTGTTCGAGTTCTCCGGCGCGTGCGGCGGCTGCGGCGAAACGCCCTACATCCGCCTGATCAGCCAGCTCTTCGGCGATCGCGCCATCATCGCCAACGCCACCGGCTGCTCATCCATCTACGGCGGGCACATGCCCACCACGCCGTACACCTTCAACGCCGACGGGCGCGGCCCCACCTGGAACAACAGCTTGTTCGAGGACGCTGCCGAGTTCGGGTTTGGCTTCCGGCTGACGCTGGACAAACAGGAACAGTACGCGCGTGAGTTGGTGGCGCAGTTCCGCGACAAACTCGGCGCCGAATTGGCCGACGGCCTGCTCAATGCCCCGCAGCAAACCGAAGCCGAATATGCCGCGCAGCGCGAGCGTGTGGCGCAACTCCGCATCCGCCTCGCCGAGGATGATAGCCCGAAGGCCAAAGACCTGCTGAGCCTGGCCGATGTGCTGGTGCGCCGTTCTGTCTGGATCTTCGGCGGAGACGGCTGGGCCTACGACATCGGTTTTGGCGGGTTGGATCACGTGCTGGCGCAGGGGCGCAAGGTCAACATGCTGGTCCTCGACACGCAGGTGTACTCCAACACCGGTGGTCAAATGTCCAAGGCGACGCCGCGCGGGGCAGTAGCGAAGTTCGCCGCCGCCGGGCGTCCACTGCCCAAGAAGGACCTGGGCCTGATCGCGATGACCTACGGCAACATCTACGTTGCCCAGATTGCGATGGGCGCCGACGACGCGCAAGCCTTGCGGGCCATCCGCGAAGCAGAAGCCTACGAAGGCGCCAGCCTCATCATCGCCTACAGCCACTGCATCAACCAGGGCCTCCCGCAGATGAAGTTCGGTTTCGAGCAGCAGAAGAAGGCCGTGGCCTCCGGCGCGTGGATTCTGTATCGTTACGATCCGCGTCTGATAGCGGAAGGTAAGAATCCGCTGCAACTCGACTACGGCCCCCACAAGCGCGAGGACAAGCCGCAGTTGGACATTGCCGAGTATATGTACAACGAGGTGCGTTTCAAGACCCTGACGCAATCAAAGCCGGAGATCGCCAAGAACCTGTTGGCGCTGGCCCGGCAAGACGCCGTCGCGCGCTGGGTGTACTACAAGCAGTTAGCTGCGTTGGACTATAGCTGGACGCAGGCAGAGTAAGACCTCGGAGGTAGAAATCAACGAAAACGCCCGCTGGACTGGTTCCAGCGGGAGCTTTCAAAGATGGGTGTGATAGTAAAACGATTATATCTCACCAGCCAACCGCGCAGCTACATCTAAAACATCGTCCGAAAGCCAGTACCCACGCTGGCGCATTTCTTCCAGGACAGGGATTACCTGGCTCAACAAGCCTGACAACTTCGCTTGCATTATAACACCCACCACGCCAGTTACGGTCAGATCCAACCTTCGAGCAGCCACTCGCCCTAAACGCTCGTCAATGATCAATAACGCCTGACGCGAGTATGCTAACGCCACAGCCTCACGTTCACCTCGATCCAGACTCGAGGTAGCAACCGTGACTTCGGGCGGTATTTGTAACGCTGGGGCAAGCTCAATGAAATCCTGTAGCGCCCGATCCAGGCAATCGGCTTCAGCACCTGATTTCGCTAAGAGTTCACGGTAAACCGCTGGCGGAATCAATACCTTGTCGAACAACGCATTAAGTAAACGCAGTTGATCTACTTTTGCCAACGCAATCAGCGGGCCTGTATCACTGACCGCGACACCCATATTGTCCTCAGTGAGTCTCTGCTGAAGCCACCGTAAAGGTACGAGCAGCCTCTATGTCGCCCCGCAACTCGTTCTCCAGTTCCTCGGGAGAATAGTTGAAGATTGACACACCGTACAGCCCGCATTGTTCAAGGAAGGCAACCCGCGACATTCCAGCCAAGGCCGCCGCTTTGCCAGAAGAAAGCTTGCCCAACTCAAACATTTTCAAGGCTGCCATCAATCGTATCTGAGCCTGAAGTTCTTCTTCTGTCGTCAATACGGCGAGTTCCAGGTCTTCTGGATATTCCAACGTGATTTGTTTCATCATTTCCTCTCGTCCGCAACGGTTACAGACATCAGCCCTTTCTATAAAGTATACCACAACTTAATGTTCAATGAGCCATTGTTGCAGAATCGGTTCAGCCTCCAGAATCGTATCGACAGCGTGATCGATGCCATCGACTGCCTCAGCGCCCGGATGAACGAGCACGGCACGCATCCCGGCGGCGACCGCGCCGCGCAGGTAACTGACCTGGTCATCGACCATCACGCAAGCAGAGGCCGGCGTACCCAAGATCTCCAACGCCCGCTCGAAAGCGTGCGGATGGGGCTTGCTCTGGTAATCCACGGCGCGCACGTCAATGATGTGCGTGAAATGGTGCCGGATCCCCAATTGGCGCAGGATGCGCTCGGCCCAGTCCGCGACGCTGTTGGTGAAGACAGCTTTGGGGACATCCAAGCGCGAGAGCATCGCGTCGAGCGCGGGATTGGGCACGATGTAGCGGCTCACGTCGATATCGTGCACATAGTCCAGGTAAGCGTCAATGTTTACTTCGGGATGATGCAGCAGCAGGCCGCGCATCATCGTGCCATAGGCCTGAAAGTATTCACGGCGCAACGCCGCCGATGCCTCCAGCGAGATGTGCAACTGCTGTGAAACCCAAAAAACGAGGCGCGTCCCCAGTTCTTTGAAAAGGCCGGTGTCGTTCGTGTACAGTGTGTCGTCGAGATCGAAAAGGATATAGCGCATTTTTAGAATCAGCGAATTAAGAATCGGCGAATCAAGAATCAGCGAGTCGAGAATCGGGAGTGACAGCAAGCTGCGTGGTTAGCAAGAGGCCCGCCAGCGCATAGACCACCGCCGCACACAGCAGCGTGAGCCGAAACCCCACGTGGATCGCCAGGGCCGTCGCCAACGCCGAGCCGAGGACCGACGTCACGCCATTCACACCCCACAGCCACGGCACCACGCCAGGCCAGCGCGTCCCGGCCCACCGCATCCCTACCGGGAAGGGAATCCCCATGAAGAAGCCCAGCATAGCGAGCAGCAAAACGGCCACGATGAGACGCAGCCCCAACGACAGTCCCAACGTCGCCTGCAAAATGCCGGCGTTCAGCGCCACATACGCCACAATCACGAGCAGCAAGACCGGAAAAACCAACCGCATACGCCGCGCGATGGTTTCGATAGGCCAGCGACTGCTCCAGAGGCTCCCCAATCCACTGCACAACAACAGGGTAAACAGCACAACGGCCAACGAGTACACCGGGCGTCCCAGATAGACGGTGAGTTTTTGGATGGTAGGGATTTCCAGAAGCATGAAAGCGATGCCCAACGCGCCGAAATAGCCCAGGATGCGCGCCGGCGGGCGTGGCAAGCCGCGTTTCCGCGCGCCCACCAGCAACGGGATGACGATGAACGCGACGCCAAACGTGACCGACACACCGATCACCACAAAGAGGATGACAATCGCCTCCATGCTGGTGCGATAGACGCCGCTCCCGCTCAACGCCGGGTCGAGCAAATCCCCCAGCAACACCAGGTTGAAGAAGAAAGGCCGATTGTCGGTCGCCGGGGAAATATCAAGCGGATAAGCAGCGATGAAGGCGGCAGGGGCAGGCGCGCTGATGAACATCCCGACTTCCTCGGTGGGCGTCATGCCGGGCGCGTAAATGACCGTAAATTCCAGTTCTTCGGCCTTCTGCACCAGCGCCGCGACCTCGGCGGGGGTGAACGGCTCGCGCTTGAAGAGCGTCGTCGACAATCCCTCGTCCGAATAAGCAGGAAGGTGATGAATGAGCACCACAACGTGCTGGCGCGGGTTCGCCACGCCGGCGGCTTCCCAGCCGGCCATGCCGGTCGAAACCAACCGCAGCGTTTCCGCCGGCCGTCCCGGCAGATACCACCGCGAAACGGTCAGGATGCCCCGGTCGGTCAAGTGTTCGTAATAGGTTTTGAACGCCTCGCGCGTGTAGAGGCTGTTTTCCGAGAGCGCGAACGCCCCCGAACCGCCCGCCGCCCAGGTGTCGATCAACGATGCCTGGATCACGTCATAACGCTCCGGGCTGCGGTCGATGTAACCACGCGCATCGGCGATGACGACGCTGACGTCGGAGCGCCCGTAGATATCGCCCGCGAAGTCGCGCAGCGGGCCGCGCACGGCCTGAATGACCGCCGGGTTTACCTCCACGGCGGTGACGTGCGGCGCATCGGTCGCCAGGGCTGCCAGCACATCCCGCCCGCCGCCCGGCACGATCACCAACGTTTCAGGTCGGTCGATCAAATGATAGACGAAAGAGGTGAGATCGTAGCGTAAGAAGCTTACCTGCTGCAGGTCGCCGTTGAAGTTTTGAATGGGCGTCCCGGCGACGCTGTCAATGAGCAACAACGCATGGCCAAACGTGCTGCTCTCTTGTACGGTTTTGTCCCAGTATTTTGGCCCCACGGACCAGAAGAAAGGATAATACTGGGGTTCATAAACTGTGACCCGCGAGTGGGCATTCCATTTTTCGTAGAGCAGCGGCCCTTCCTCCCCACCGGTTTTGTTGATGCGGATCTGTAACCAGGGATGCACCACATTGCTCACCAGCAGGGCAACCATCAGCAGAAAACCGGCAAGCGGGATTGCCTGCGTCAGCTTGCGGGGGAACCACCCGGCGCTAAAGGCGACACCTGCGAGCGCCATGAGGACGCTCAAGCCCAGCAGAGCGCCTGCGCCGCCCAGCATGTCCAGGGCGAGGATGCTGAACAAACACCCCAACGCCGCGCCGGTTAGATCGGCCCAGTAAATCCGCCCGGCTTGCGCCGCCCACCCGGAGAGCGCCAACGCCATCACCACGCCGTTGAGGAAGAAGGGGATCGTCAAGTCCAGGTAGATCAAAGCAAACACGAGAAATTGCGCCAGGGTGAAGCCGCCGGTACGATTCAATGCAATATGAAATGGCATTTTGAGATAGAGCCAGAAGGTGATCGGCACGGAAACCGCCAGCGCCAGGGCAGCCCAACCAATCCAACGCCGGGCGCGTTCGGGCGTGGTGAAACGGGGGAAGAAGTACAGGACAACGCCGGCCAACGCGCTCCCCATCATCGCCAGCGAGATGGCCAGAAACGCAAAATGGTACCACATGGTGACCGAAAAGATGCGCGTCAGCACGACTTCCAGCGCCAGCGATCCCATACTGGTCAGCAATACACCCACGAGTTGATGTCGCTCAAGTTTCATAGTGTGGTTTCCTATGCTTGTGAAGGTGCAGGTGAACCGCGTTCCACACCTCCGCAAGATTTTTTGTTAGTCCATCGTCCCGTGCAGCGGCATTGCCACCAGGCCGCTGACGATCTTAGGGTAGAAGTCGGTGGACTTTTGCGGCATACGCTCGCCGGCCACGGTACATGCGCGCACCTGCTCGATGCGCGTGGGGTTGAGCAGGAACATGAAATTCGCCTCCTCTCTATCCACGGCAACGTAGCCGGGATCGGGGTCGCGCAGATAGATCAGATTTTCGAGCCGCCGCACACTTTCTTTGGTCAGTCCCATCACGTGCTCGATGACCAGTTCGTGTAACACGGCCACATCAAGTGCGCGCCAATGAGGATCACGATCAGGGACAAGCGCGGCCATCGCGTTCAGGGTTTTGAGGGTGAGCAGGGTGTACTCGCCATCGTAGAAGCCGAAGCGCGGATGATCGGGGGTTGCTGCCGCCAATCCGGCTTCCAAGGCGGCCCGGTCGGCGAGTGGCTCGACGGTGAAATAAGGCTCCAGGGCTTTCAACAGCGCTTTGCTGTCCATTTTTGTATAGGAATGGATCAGCCGATGGGTCGGCAAAATCAC
>FWPV01002257.1_pt1 | contig 48013 bp, 48 predicted proteins | sample 2228371 | NCBI WGS metagenome assembly FWPV01 (sample SAMEA103939776, study PRJEB20133) | metagenome | reverse complement strand
GCTTCATTCAGAGTTTCGCAGACCGCCAGAGCGCCCAAAGCGGTGAGGCGGCTGAGACCGGCGCGCTGACCCTCCGGGCTATCTCCGGCGAGGCTGGCGATGGGAAGGTTCTCTGGGAGCAATATCAGGCTGAAAGCCAGCCCTGCCCCCGGGTTGGTGATCCAACGCCGGTTCAGGCGACCGCGCCCGGCAATTTGCTCATCCGCCACCACCAGTGACAGGTCCGAAGCGCCAGCCTGCGCCCATCGTGACGCCAGGTCATTGGTCGAGCCGACCTGAGAGAAGTAACGTATTGAGCTTAAGGGCAGGTCAGCCAGCAGTTTCTCCAGTTGACGTTGATCCATATTTTTGATTTTACCGCGGAAATCGGGTCTGGACGAATCGCGGTCGCCGTGATATACTTTGCGCGCTCCCGCCCCGGCGGGAGAGTTTATGCCCCCAGTTGGGGGTGAATCCCATCTCACACGCCTCCCGACCTGACCAGGCGTGCCTCGGCTGAGGTGACGGGCAGGGATGAAAGAGGCGGAAGAATAACGCAAGGAGTAAAAAATGGCTATTATATCAATGAAAGCGCTTCTGGAAAGCGGCGTGCACTTTGGACACCGCACCTACAAGTGGCACCCCGGCATGAAGCCCTATATCTTCACCGAGCGCAACGGCATCCACATCATTGATCTCCAAAAAACAGTAAAATCTCTGGAACAATCCTATAACCTGGTGCGCGATACCGTGGCTGCGGGTGGCACGGTGCTCTTTGTCGGCACCAAGCGCCAGGCGCAGGAGACCATTCAGGCTGAAGCCAGCCGTTGTGGCATGCCCTACGTGACACATCGCTGGTTGGGTGGCATGTTAACCAACTGGCGCACCATTCGTCAAAGAATCAATGAGTTGGAGCGGTTGGAACGCATGCGCGATCGGGGTGATTTTGAGCGATTGACCAAGAAAGAGGCTCTCCTGTACAGCCGGCAAATCGAGCGCCTGGAGATGCTCCTTGGCGGAATCCGCAGCATGGTGCGGGTGCCAGAATTGCTCTTTGTCATTGATGTGCGTCGCGAAGCCACGGCAATCCATGAGGCAAATCTGCTCAATATCCCGGTCATCGCCCTGGTTGATACGAACTGCGACCCATCCAACGTGGATTATGTCATCCCCTCCAATGATGACGCCATCCGCGCCATCAAGCTCCTGGTCGGCAAGATCGCAGATGCTGTCCTTGAAGGGCGGGCGTTGCGTAAGGAAGAGGAGATTGAGCCTGTCCGAGAAGGACTGCGCGCCTTTGTTGAAGAGCCAGAGCTGGCTGACGAGGAATTGCTCGGCGAGGCGACTTTAGCCAAGATCGCTCCGAAGTTGCGCTCCTATGCTGAAGAAGATATCGAAGAAATCCTGGGAGTTGAAGAAGAGCTTGAAGATTGGCGCGAGGAAGAAGAAGAGGAAGAAGAGGAAGAGCATTACGACGAAACCGATGAAGAGAGCTACGATGAGTCGGACGAAGAAGACGATTACGAAGACGAGGATGACGAGGATTAAGCATGGCTGTTACCACGGAACAGATTAAGCAATTACGAGAAGCGACCGGCGCCGGGATTTTAGATTGTCGCAAAGCCCTGGAGCAGGCAGATGGCGATTTTGATAAAGCTGTTGATTTCCTGCGGGAAAAAGGGCTGGCAACCGCTGCCAAACGCGCCGATAGGGAAGCTTCCGAGGGTGTGGTCGAGTTGTATTCGCACGGCAACGGGCGCGTTGGCGTGATGGTGGAAGTGAATTGCGAGACAGATTTTGTGGCGCGATCGGAGGCATTTCGCACCTTTGCTCACGAAGTGGCTTTGCAGATTGCTGCTTCGGCGCCGAAATATATCCGCACTGAAGATATCCCTGAGGAAGAGCTGGAGCATGAGCGCAGCATTGCCCGCGCCCGCGCCCTGGAAGAGGGTAGACCCGAGGCAGTGGTTGATCGAATTGTCGAGGGTCGGCTGGAGAAGTTCAAGGATGAGGTCGTCTTATTGCGTCAACCCTATATTCGCGATGAGGGAATCACCATTGAGCAATTGCTGATGCAGAATATCGCCGCGATTGGGGAGAACATCGTGATTCGCCGCTTCGCTCGCTGGGAGTTAGGCGAAAGGTCATCTCAATAAATTCAGGGGAGAGCCAACCACCGGTTGGCTCTTTTTTTCTCATCTGTTCAAGTCTCTGAGTGAAAGGAGCAGCCAGAATGGGCATGGAAAATAACCTGAAATATCACCGGATTTTGTTGAAATTAAGCGGCGAAGCTCTGGCAGGTCCCCAGGGGTTCGGCATAGACCCTCAACAAGCTGAGGATATTGCCCATCGCGTGCGAGAGGTGCGCGAGATGGGCGTAGATGTCGCCATTGTCATCGGCGCGGGCAACCTGTGGCGCGGTCGCACCGGGATAAACCGAGGGATGGATCGGGCGACGGCGGATTACATGGGTATGCTGGCTACGGTGATGAACGCCCTGGCGTTGATGGACGCGATGGAACGGATTGGCTTGGTGACCCGGGTTCAGTCCGCGATTGAGATGCATGCCGTGGCAGAGCCGTACATCCGTCGCCGGGCAATTCGCCATCTGGAGAAGGGGCGGGTGGTCATCCTGGGGGGAGGCACCGGCAATCCGTATTTCTCCACCGATACCGCTGCGGCTCTGCGGGCGATGGAGATTGACGCCGATGTGTTGATTAAAGCCACCAAAGTGGACGGGGTATATGATAGCGATCCCTTGAAGTGCCCCACAGCCACGCGTTTTGATCGCCTTACCTACATGGAAACCATCAACCGTCGTCTGGAGGTGATGGACAGCACAGCCATTTCCCTTTGCATGGATAACAATCTACCAATTCTGGTGTTGAACTTATGGCAAGAAGATAGTCTGCGCCGGGCGGTTCTGGGACAGCCGATTGGCACTTTGGTCAGCGATTAATTTTTTCCCCTTTTCTAGCATTCGATTTTCGGGTATCCTTAGGGAATAAGGGATTATGGAGGCGGCTATGCTGAAAGAAGTCTACAAAGAGGCGGAAACCCGAATGAAAGGCGCCATTCAAGCCTTGGAAGAGGACCTGGCTGGCATCCGAACCGGTCGCGCCAGCCCTGCTTTAATCGAAAGATTGCAAGTAGATTACTACGGCGCGCCCACCGCTCTGATCCAACTGGCGACGATCAGCGTTCCCGAGCCACGCTCTTTACTGATCCGACCATTTGACGCTTCTTCGTTGAAAGCCATCGAGCGCGCCATTCTGGCTTCGGACCTGGGTCTGACTCCTAATAACGATGGTAAAACAATTCGCCTTAATCTGCCACCTCTCACCGAAGAGCGCCGCAGGGAGCTGGTGAAAGTGGTTCACAACCGGGTGGAAGAGGCACGCGTGGCTGCCCGCAATGTGCGCCGCGATAGCATCCGAGATTTACGTGAATTCATGCAGGAGAAAATGATCTCCGAAGACGATTTAAAACGAGGTGAAGAAGAGCTGCAAAAGATTACCGACCAATACATTGAAGAAATCAATGCCATTGGCGAGCGCAAAGAGAAGGAGATTCTGGAGGTCTGATTAGACCTTTACCTTATTATTATGGAATCGGATACTTCTCAAAAATTACCGGACAAAATCCCCACCCATGTTGCCATTATCATGGATGGGAATGGGCGATGGGCTTTGGCGCGTGGATTGCCGCGGATGGCAGGACATCGAGCTGGCACAGAAAACCTGCGTCGGGTGATCGAAGCCTGCGTCGAATTTGGGATTCGTTACCTGACCATCTACGCCTTTTCTACCGAGAATTGGGGTCGTCCGCAAGAGGAAGTGCAGGGGTTGATGCGCATTCTGGAGGATGTCATTGATCGCGAACTCCAGGAGCTTCACGATCAGGGCGTCCAGTTGCATCATATTGGCAGGCTGGATCGGCTTGACCCTGTATTGCGCGAAAAAGTCATCCATGCTGTCGAATACACGCGGGAGAACACCCGCCTGGTGCTGAATGTGGCTTTCAATTATGGGGGGAGGGATGAGATTGTCTGCGCCATTCAGCGCATCATCGAAGATGGGGTCAAAGCAGAAGATGTCACCAGCGATCTGGTGAATCATTACCTCTTCACCGCTGGCGTGCCCGATCCTGATTTGATCATCCGCACCTCGGGGGAATTGCGCGGCAGCAATTTCCTCATCTGGCAGGGCGCTTACTCTGAATGGTACTTTACACCCACCTACTGGCCAGATTTTGATCGCGAGGAGCTGCTCAAAGCGGTGCAGGAATACGCTCACCGGGAGCGGCGTTTCGGGGGGCTCGTTTCGTCTTCAGAAAGCAATTCAAACAATGCTGCTTAAACGCACGCTGGTGGTGATCGTCTTGCTGCCAATCGGCTTGGCGATGATCTGGTTGGGCGGCTGGGCGTACCTCTTAACGATTGCGCTGATTCTCTGCCTGGCAGCCTGGGAGTATGTCCAGCTATTTCGCGCCGGAGGGTTGCAACCTTCCGGTGTTTTGGTCATCCTGGGAACTGCGGGTTTGGTATTTGGCAGGGGCATTTCCGGCTTCGATGGCGTTGGTTGGGTGCTCAGCCTGCTGATTCTCGCCTCGATGTGTTATCACCTGATTGCTTATGAACGCGGCAGGGATCAGGCAGGGACCGATTTTGGGCTGACCCTGGCGGGGGCGCTTTATTTTGGCTGGATCGGCTCCTACCTGGTATCCTTGCGTCAGCTTCCGGATGGGATGTGGTGGGTGTTACTCGTTCTGCCCTCGGTGTGGATTGCGGACTCAGGCGCCTATTTTATTGGGCGCGGCTTTGGAAAGCGCAGGCTGAGCCCTCGCCTCAGCCCCAAGAAAACCTGGGAGGGTTACCTGGGCGGAATTCTCTTCGGTGTGCCGGGCACTGCCCTGTTGGCTTATCTATACACACCCTGGGTTGCGCCCGAGACACCCATCACACCCCTCAATGGCGCGATCATGGGTCTGGTTCTGAGCGTGCTAACAACCCTGGGCGACCTGGGTGAGAGCATGATCAAGCGCCAGGTGGGTAAAAAAGATTCGGGCAACTTGCTCCCCGGGCATGGCGGCGTATTTGATCGCATAGATAGCTGGTTGTGGGCAGGGGTGCTTGGTTATTATCTGATTATCTGGCTTTTTCTCTGACAAAAGCGTTGATTGACATCAACCTGAACTCGTGGTATTATCCCGCTCGACAATCGAATAAGCCTGAACGGCACTCTTATCCAGAGAGGTGGAGGGACCGGCCCTGTGAAGCCTCGGCAACCTAATAGCCGCCAGCGATCATGATGATTTGCGGGCTGCTGAAAAGGTGCCAATTCCGGCAGACGGATGTTCTGGAAGATGAGAGGGTATTCAAAGCTTTATTTTTACGCCCTTTCTCATACCGGAAAGGGTATTTTTTATCAGTGGAGGATTACATGAGTACAACATTTATGACTTCGCCCAGCCTGTTGTTCACCTCTGAATCGGTGACCGAAGGTCATCCCGACAAGATCTGTGATCAGATCAGCGATGCGGTGTTGGATGCCTGTCTGGAGCAAGACCCCCTCTCGCGCGTGGCTTGCGAGGTGGCGACCAAGACCGGCTTTGTAATGCTGCTGGGCGAGATTACCACCCGCGCCAATCTCAATTACGATGATCTGGTGCGGAAGGTGATCACAGAGATCGGCTACGACGACAGCGAGAAGGGTTTGGATGGCAACAGTTGTGGGGTGCTGGTTGCCATCGCCCGGCAGTCGGGCGATATTGCCATGGGCGTGGATAAAGCCCTGGAGGCAAAATCGGGTGAGATGTCTGAGGCTGAGGTCGAGGCAATCGGTGCCGGAGATCAGGGGATGATGTTCGGTTATGCCTGCAATGAAACGCCCACCTTGATCCCCATGCCCATCTACCTGGCGCATAAACTTGCCCGCCGCCTGAGCGAGGTACGTAAGGATGGCACCCTGCCCTGGTTGCGCCCCGACGGCAAGACCCAGGTCACCGTGGAGTATAGCTATGGGCAACCGGTGCGCGTGGCAACGGTGTTGATCAGCGCCCAACACTCCCCGGAGATCACCCAGGCGCAGATCCGTGAAGCGTTGATCGAGCATGTCATTCGTCCGGTAATACCGCCGGAGCTGCTCAATGGCGACCCCAATATCTACATCAACCCCACCGGGCGCTTTGTAATTGGCGGTCCATTGGGCGATTCGGGGCTGACCGGACGCAAAATCATTGTGGATACGTACGGCGGCATGGGGCGGCATGGCGGCGGTTGCTTTAGCGGCAAAGACCCGACGAAGGTGGATCGGTCGGCGGCTTACGCGGCGCGCTGGGCTGCCAAGAATGTGGTCGCGGCTGGGCTGGCGGACCGCTGCGAGATTCAGGTGGCGTATGCCATCGGTGTGGCGCACCCGCTGAGCATCAACGTCGAGACCTTTGGCACGGGGCGCATTCCGGATGAGAAAATCGCTGCGTTGATAAAAGAGAATTTTGACCTGCGCCCCGGCGCGATCATCCGCGATTTGAAGCTGCGCCGACCAATCTACCGCCAGGTGGCGGCTTATGGGCACTTCGGCAGGGATGATCTGGACCTGCCCTGGGAGCGCACGGATAAGGCGGAATTGCTGCGCCAGGCTGCCAGCTTGAACTATCCGGTATCGGTTTCTCTGGATTGATTCGGTAAAAAGATCGGGCTGAAAAAATCAGGCGGTCGTTCCGCCTGATTTTTTAATAAACTGGAATTACCCCGGTCTTTCCAGACCATGCGCTTCCAGCAGGGCGCTATCGTTCAGCAGCACCTGAGTTTCCCCATCGGCGACGATTTTGCCCTCGTCCATGACCACCATCCGTGGAAATAACTCGCGCACCATGAGCATATCATGGGTCGAGACCAGCATGGTCAGGGGCAACTCGTCCAGCAGCTTGATCAGAGAACGTCGTGAGCGGGGGTCCAGACCGGCGGTGGGTTCATCCAGCACCAGCACTTCGGGCTTCATGGAGAGCACGGTGGCGATGGCGATGCGTTTCTTTTCGCCCATGCTCAAATGGTGGGAGACACGTCGGGTGTAATCGTTCATCCGCACCGCAGCCAGTGCCTCGCGGACACGCGCGTCCACCTCCTCGGGGGGAAGTCCCTGATAAAGTGGTCCATAGGCGACGTCATCATAGACGGTGGGAGAGAAGAGCTGATCGTCGGGGGATTGAAAGACAAGCCCTACCATGGCGCGCACTCGCTTGAGGTTTTTCTCTTCCACCTGCAAGCTGCAAACCTGGACTCTCCCTTTTCCATGCAAAATGCCGTTCAGGTGCAAAATCAGGGTGGATTTTCCAGCGCCGTTTGGTCCCACCAATGCCACTTTCTCGCCGGGGCTTATTCTTAAGGAGACGTTATTCAGGGCGACATGCCCATCGGGATAGGAGAAGGAGAGATTTTCGACTTCAATCGAGTGGTGCATGGATGTACTTCCCAAATCAGAGGAGATAGGCTAAGCCCAGCAAGGCAACCAGCACCCCGATCCCAATTCCCAGGATGATCCACTGAGTTGGGCGGAGAGCCGGAAGGGGCAGGTGGCGCACTTCGCCATCGTAGCCGCGTGAAATCATCGCCATGTAGATGCGATCGCTGCGCTCGAAGCCGCGTAAAAACAGGCTGCCCGCCATGCCTCCGGCAACACGGGCGCGCCAGGCGATTGTGCCTCCGGTCTTTAGTTCTGCTTGCTCGGATTGACCGCTGCGAGCAGCCCGCGCCCGCAACAGGCGCAAAGCTTCGTCCACCAGGACGAACAGGTAACGCCACATCAGCCCAAAAATTGCCACCAGCAGGCGGGGGATTTTTATCGCCCTCATGGCGGACATAAGATCGGGGAATGGGGTGGTGGCAGCCAGGACAATTGCCATCTGCACCGAAATCCAGGACTTGAGGGCGATGCTCAAGAAGCGTTCAACCCCGGGCTGGGTGACGGTGAGCGTCCAGTTGAAAAAGGAAAAGTTGACTAACGCCGGTCCATTCACGGTGAATAAGACCGGTAAGGCTGCCAGCACAAATGGAAAAGCCAAAACTGCACGGCGCAGAACGTAAGCAATCCCCAAATCGGATAAAACCTCAACCGCCAGGGCGATGGAGAAAAGCAGGATGTAAACATGCCAGGCGCCATGCGGGGTCAGGGCGGCGGCGAGGATAAAAGCGAGAGTCAACACCAGCTTGACGCGAGGGTCAAGCTGGTGTAGGGGGCTGTTTCGCGGTTGGTATGGGTCAAGAAAATGGACGTGCATGCTGATTTCAGTTGGCGGACCGCCGCATGCGGCGAAGGTAGGCGATGGCAAGGGAGGCGCCGAATACAATCAAAACCCCGATGATGCCAGCCAGGATTGTAGCTAATGCCTCGTTGCTGATGCCCGGTAAAACATAATCGGGGATGATATTATAGACCGGCTCTCGGGCTGCTCCCAAGAAGCCCTTCTGCTCAGCCACCCATTCCAGACCATCTGGATACGCTGAGGCAAGGGGAGAAGCAATTGCCAGGAGAATGGCGATCAGCAAGCCAACGACCCAGACCAGAGTGGATTTGCCCTGGGGTCGAGCCTGGCTGTCCAGCAAGTCGGGTCGAGAGGCGTAAATAAATGCCAGCGCGCCCAGGGTGATCAACCCCTCCCCAATGCCAATTAAGGCGTGGATAGCACCCATGGCGGGGACGGCGATATTGGCTGGCGAAGTGCCAGATATGGCTAACTCGAGAGCGGTTGCCAGAGCAGCGACCACGATGGAGAGCCAGGCTGCGACGAAACCGCCGACAAAAATCCCCCATTTCTGTCCGCGTGCCAGCGATTGGAAGGATTGGTAGACTGCATAGGAAACCGCGACGCCAACAATTCCCATGTTAAATATATTGGCGCCCAGGACGAGCAACCCACCGTCCTGGAAGATTAATGCCTGAACGCCGACCACAACGGTCATCACGACAATCGCAGCCCATGGTCCCAACAATATTGTGGCAATCGCCGCGCCCATCAGATGACCCGAGGTGCCCCCAGCCACGGTGAAGTTGAGCATCTGCCCGGCAAAGATAGCAGCAGCCAGCACGCCCATTAAGGGCACTTTGCGTTCATCCAGCTCAGAGCTGACTCGCCGCAGGGCATAACCGACCACCAGGATGATGATAATCCACATGATGATGGAGACCCCAATGGACAAGAAACCATCAGGTATATGCATGGGCGCTGGTGAGAAAAGCATGACAACCTCCTTGCTTAGTTATCCTGATTAACTGACTGACAGTTGGCACAGATGCCGGTGATGGAGAGGTGATCCAGGTCTGGATCAAATTGATATCCCAATTTAAGTTTTTCCTGGAGAGGTTCGATGAGAGCATGCTCGGCTCTGAAGATCGTCCCACATTTTTTACACACCAAGTGAATGTGCTGACCGTGGTCGAATGTGGTGTATACCACTCTGCCATCCCACAAATCTGCCCGGCAAGCCAGCCCGTTGGCGACCAACAAATCTAACGTGCGATAGACGGTGGCGATGTTAAGCGCATGGGTGCGTTTCTGCACCTGAGCGTAGATTTCTTCGGCGGTCACGTGACCACCGGCATGTGCCAGGCTTTCGATGATGATCTCACGCTGGGGGGTTATCCGGTAGCCGCGCTGGCGCAGGGAGTTGATCAGGGTATGACAATGAGTCATTGCAAATAGTCCTTATTGCAAGTAGTTGCAATAAGTAATTATACCAAATGTCTCTGATTCTGATGGTTAACGATTTGTTATTAAAAATTCAGGCGGGCTTGCGCCCGCCCTGAACAGGAAAAAGATTGAGCGAAATTCCCTAAATGAAGGCAGCAAACTTTATCAGAATGCGTTCTTTAGGCTGGTAGCCGGTCAGGCGTTGCTTGGGCTCGCCCTTGACGAAGAGAATCAATGTTGGCACACCCATCACCTGATACTGCATGGCGAGATTGGGGTTATGGTCCACGTCGAGCTTGACAACTTTGACCTTACCATCCCATTCTTGGGCGAGCTGCCTGACCACCGGATCGAGCAGTTTGCATGGACCGCACCAGGTTGCCGTGAAATCGACCATGACGGGCTGGGCGGCTTCCAGCACTTCGTTCTGAAAATTCTCTTCGTTTACGTGGATTATCTCAGCCATGTCGCCTCTCCTGGATGCATGACCAGTTCGCATTGATCTACGGGGCATGAGCGATGATACTCAGGTTGAATGCGGTTGTGAGATGGTACCCATTCAAAATGAAAAAGTCAAGGGTCGCGTCTGAACTGAGTGGAGAACAGGACAGGATGACAGGTGATGGCAGTATCGGCGTTGACGGGGCTGCTTTTGCGTGATAGAATGCACAACGCACGGGCGCGTAGCTCAATGGCAGAGCAGTGGCCTTTTAAGCCATTGGTTGAAGGTTCGAGTCCTTCCGCGCTCACTAAATTCCCACTTTGACCCCTGGTTTGGGTAAAAAGTGAGCGATATCTCCCACCAAGACCTGCCAGATGGCAGGTTTTTGTGTTTAATTCCCTGTTTTGGAATATAGCGAAAAAAGGGACTCGGAATTTAATTCCGATGTACTTGTTTTTATGCTATTTACCATTGCATGCCAAAGACTTGACTCTGCTGGCATGCAGCACACGGGTCCGCATGCCAGCAGACGGATTCCTTTCGACTGGAAAGTCCTACCTACAACGACAATGAGACATGCCAAAGGGCGGTACCGAGACATTATCAATCTTCCACACCTCACCGGTCAGGCTGACCACGAATGCTACGTTCCCGATGAAGTCCATCGAGGTCGGGCGATCCAGACCGCCAATCACTTCGCTGAATGTGCCGTCCCCATTGACCTTCACCAACAAGCCTGTGCCGGGCAGCGCCGGTGAGCCATCATCACCGCCTTCCGGAAAGACACCCTGCGCCAGGGCGTAGAGCGCGCTGCCCCGCCCGAACTCCACATCAACCAGCAGCGGAGCGCCGGAAGCCACCACTGTCACGTCGGGTGACTGGTGATTGAACGATACGACCTTGCCATCCTCAGGCAAATGCGGGTTGGGACCAGCTTCAGCCATGAAAACCGTATTGCCCCTTGTCTCCAACCCGGTGGGGACGATATTGTCGAAAGCCATGAATTCACTGACCTCGCCATCCCGGGTAACCTGCAAGACGCGGTTGTGGTGCCCGTCGCTGACCAGGAACTTACCCTGGTAGGTTTCCATCGCATAATGGACTCCGGAGGGGATGAACACCTCACTCCCCGAGGGGTTATCAATAGACCATTGACCAATGTCGGCGATGACCGTGTAACTGTTGGGGCTATCGATCCTGTAGATGCCAACCACTGCAGGGTTCTCCACCGGAATGGGCAGGTCAGCGCCGACCATGGTTACCAGCACGTATGCAGTCTCACCGATGAAGACCAGATCATTTGCGCCACCGATGGGCAGGACCGCCGGCGGCAGACCCTCGGCGAAAGTGGTGATTTCCCCGGTCATTGTGTCGATTCGCGAGACCTTACCGACCGCGCCTTCGGTGACATACAGCGCACCATCAGGACCGATAGCACTACCCGAAGCACCTTGCAAACCCGTCGCCAGCAGGCTGGCGCTGGGCTCCTCGGAAGGGGCTTTCCCGAAGGCTGCCATGCTGATACTAAGGATCAGCATTATGCCTAAAACCACACCGATCACTACACTTATACGTTTCATGATTTACCTCCTAATTTGATGGTTTGAATAAGCAGTCTATCTGACTGCGCCCTCAATTTTGATCGTTGGTCTCCTTAGCCCTTTTGGATACGATCTTCAGCCCTTACACAAAATTGTGTTTGATCAGATTTAAAGGCGATAGCTACCTCCTCCCTTTTTGCGCACAAGTCACGAATTTGCTCCGCCACCATTATTGGGCGGCGAATTTCATGTGCCGTTGATTTAAGCAGAAAACGGTAGGATACTGGTGTCAATAGGTGACACAGTGAGTGACACAATCTATGCTATAATGATTTTGGATATTTATTGTCTAAATAATATAGGTTGGATGGGATGACTCGATTTGTTTGGGTATTGGGTGTATCGTAGGCGAAAGCAGCTTGACTTAACCCAGGAAGATTTGGCGGTTAAGGTATGTTGCTCGGTCAGTATGTTGCGCAAGATCGAGAAGGATCAGCGCCGCCCATCTGTGCAGCTCGCTGAATTGCTTGCCGATCACCTGGCGGTTGATGCGTCCCAACGAGAAATCTTTCTACAAGCGGCACGCGGTAAATTATTCCTGGACGAGGATTTGTTCCTTTGGGACAGCAGCGACAGCGGATTTCCGGCTGATAATATTCAAGACTTGCATGAATACTCCACCTTCGTGGTGAGGAAGCGACGGTTGCAATTTCTACATTGGCAGCGACCGCAAGCCATGCCGGGTCGGGGAAGGGTGGTTTATAACACCGCTGAATCTGGTCGAGGTAAGACCAGTCCGTCTGATACCCTGGACAGACTGGGAAATCAGTATGCAGAAGGAATGGGGGATTCTGAAATTCGCCATCTTCGATCCATCTCCCGACCCGTTTTCGCCAGTGTTGGAGTGATTAGCTTCCTTGTCATTCTCTTTCTCTTCTTGAGCAGGGTATTCAATGTGAGCAGCCAGGCAGTGGAAGACAAAGAGAAGCAATTTTCTATTACGGGCTATGTGAGTCAAAAAGAATCCGCCTCCTTTGAGTTTGGCAATACCACGGTGCGGGTTCTTGTGCCATTTAACGATAAAAAGGCTAAGTTATTTTTGCAATCAATGATGCCTTTCGAGGAAAGAAACGGTATTGATGTTGTATTAGTTCCTGTGCAGTATCCATATGAGAATTATCTTGCAGCCCAATTAGAATCGTCCGAGCTGCCCGACATCGCCATCTTTATTCAGCCCAGTTGGTTGGCTGAACTTCTGGAGCAAGGAAAAGTTGTAGATATCCGAACGTTTTTGGATGATGATTATTTGCGGCAACAGTACCCTGATGCGTTTTTAGACCTAGCAACGGTGGACGGCAGGATGATGGGTGTCTGGCATACGGTTGGGTTAAAGAGCTTGGTCTGGTATCCAAAGCAAGCATTTGAAGCCAAAGGTTATAAAGTGCCAGTAACCTGGGATGAATTGCTTGCTCTCTCGGAGCGGATTGTTGCCGATGGGGGTACTCCGTGGTGCATCGGTATCGAGGAGATTGATTTCACAGGTTGGGTTGGTACGGATTGGGTGGAAGATATATTGCTTCGCACTGCACCGCCAGCAGTCTATGACGCCTGGGTTAAACACGAACTCCCGTTCAATTCTCCGGAAATACGACGGGTGTTCGAGATCATGGGTCAAATTTGGTTGAATGACGATTACGTGTATGGTGGCACAGCAAACATTTTAAAAGAGAGCGTTGTTGTTAATCCAAGCCACCTTTTTGAGGATCCGCCTGGGTGTTATTTGCATAAACAGGGTTCTTTTGCCCCTTTCCTATTCCCGCAGATATTCGATTACGGTCGCGATTATGATTTCTTTTATCTGCCACCCATTGACCCTGAATTCGGTAACCCTGTATTGGGTAGTGGGGAAATCTTTGCCATGTTTAACGATCGACCTGAAGTGCGTGAAGTGATGCGTTATTTGACCACCGTTGAAGCGACGAAAGCCATGATTGAGAACGGAGGTTTTCTTTCGCCCCATAAGGCTACACCGATTAAATGGTTTCCAACAACTGCAGATTTACGCTTCGCTCAAATCGTTCTCAACGCAGACACCTATCGTTTTGATGCCTCTGACCTGATGCCCGTGGAGGTTGGTTTGGGTTCTTTCTACCGCGGTATCACAGATTGGGTGCAGGGTGCTGATTTAGAAACGGTCCTGACGGAAATTGATGATAGCTGGTCTAAGTAATATCAGTCTTACAGGCGACCTTTGAAAAATCATAATGCTCTTATCAAGTGATGTAAAAAGGGAACTAAAGCCGTAAAGGTTTATTGGATGGATTATTGCTAGCGTCATGATCCCAAGTAACTCCCGAACTGGAAGCCAGGCACGTCAACCTGTGCGTGGAGGTCAGAGATTATCGTCCGTGGAGGCTTGGTGAAATTCTAATGCCTTATCTATGGACAAGTAGAGACGGATATGAGCGGCTCTCGGACCGATCGGAACCAGGGAGCGCGTTGATAGGCGTTATTCACCAAACGGATGGCGCAGGCGTTACAAAATAGCGTTTGTTATAAAGATGATCCGGGCGAAGGTAGTAGCGAAATAATTATCCAGGCTTGACAACCGAGCTATAAAGGAATAAAATAATATTCGATCTATCGAATATTATTACACTTCAGGTAACCCATGAAAACATATCAGCCCCAGACTAAAACCTTCAAAGCATTGATGCACCCCACCCGCCTGGCAATCCTGGACATTCTGCGTGACGGCGAGCAGTGCGTTTGTCACATGGAGGCGGTGTTTGGCTTGCGCCAGGCGCACATCTCGCAGCATCTCATGGTGCTCAGGGACGCCGGATTGGTCACCGACCGGCGCGACGGCTGGAATATCTTCTATCGGGTAATCAAGCCAGAAATCTACCAGGTGATCGACGCCATGAACGCCTTCTGCGGTGTTCAGGAGGGAAATCCGTTTGCGGCTGAGATTAAAAAGCACAAGCAGGCATGTCCTTGTCCGAAATGCAATGCGGGCGAGTCTATGTCCGGTGCGGAAATAACAATGTTCGCGCCAGATGTCATTAAAACGAGTAGCTAAAGCGCCATCCATGGCAGGCGGCTGTTCCGCCTTTTATTTTTGCTAAAATATATTCGATTAATCGAATTCGATGTGTCAATATGCGCAGACTGTCATCATCTACCTGAAAAAGGAAATGCTGAGAACCACTCCCGAAAATATGATGTCAATTGCGAGCATCAAACCAGTGACATTCGTCACAATTGACGCAGGCTTTGTTGGTAGGTAAAATACATTCGACAAATCGAATATCCTGCCGATGAGAGAATTCTTGCAGGAGAATAAAATGAACATACTTGCTTTTATAGAACAGCTCATTCAAGGCGGTCTGGGCAATTTAGGAGCCTACCTGGCGGCGCATGTGTTGCTGTGCCTGGTGCCGGCGTTTTACATCGCCGGGGCAATGACTGCGCTCATCCCCAAAGCATCGGTGACGCGCTTCCTGGGGCGCAGCGCCCCCAAGTACGTCTCATACCCTGCTGCCGCTCTGGCGGGCTCGGTGTTGGCAGTTTGTTCTTGCACTATCGTGCCCCTGTTTGCCGGTATCTACAAAAAAGGGGCAGGGCTGGGTCCTGCCATCACCTTCCTGTTTTTCGCCCCGGCAGCCAATATCCTGGCGCTGGTGTACACCGGCGGAGTGATAGGGGTTGACCTGGCATTCGCCCGCCTGTTCCTCTCGCTGGCTTTCGGCATCGGCATCGGTTTGATCATGGCGCTGATCTTCCGCCGCTCGGATATTGCCCACGATAAAGCCACGGATGCGATGTTCGCTGACCAGAGCCGCAAAGGCATGTCACGCGCCAGCCTGGCGTTCCTGCTAATCCTGGTGGCGCTGCTCCTTGCAGGCACGCTCAAGGTTGGCTTGCTGCTCAACTCTTATGGTCGGGTAACGCTCCCCCTTCCGGGAATGGATCGCTTCCAGGAATTTCTCTACCAATTGGTCCCTTACGACGCTGCAAAAGGCGAGGAGGGCGTCACCGCCCAGGGCGCTATCTTGATCGGGTTGTTGGTGTTGATCGGCTTTTCCTCATGGAAGGGCATGGAGAACATTCACGAAGGCTTCAACCGTTGGACGTGGATCGCCCTCGGGTTGGTTGCCATCACATTGCTGACTGCCTCGCTGGGTATGCAACCGCACGCTGGCGGGCTGGACATTCGCTTCACCGGTAAATTCTTCGGCGTGCTGCTGGCGTTATGGCTGCTTGCCTGGCTGTTATTCAAGAAGCTGACTGAAGAACAGCGAAGGGATTTCCTGTGGGAGTCGTGGCGTTTTGTCAAGCAGATCTTTCCTTTGTTGATCGTAGGGGTGTTTGCGGTTGGCGTTATCCGGGTGCTGATCAAACCGGAGTGGATCCAGGCACTGGCAGGTCATAACACACTATTAGGCAACCTGGCTGGGGTGGTTTTTGGCGTCTTCATGTATTTCCCTACCCTGGTGGAAGTGCCCATTGCCAACATGTTCCTCAGCCTGGGCATGCACCGCGGACCCCTGCTTGCTTACCTGATGGCTGATCCAGAGCTAAGCCTGCAGAGTATTCTGATCACCGCCGCCATCATTGGGCGGCTCAAAGCCTGGACTTATGTCTTTTGGGTGGCGCTCTTCAGCACCCTGGCTGGCTTAATCTACGGCTCCTGGGTGGACGGCGCTTCCCTCGGGCTGGTTGTGCTGTACCTGGTTTCTTTCCTGTCGATTCTGGCGGGTATTTTATGGTGGGTGAACCGCCGCAGTCAAGCGCGGATTTTAGCGCACACTGCTTCATCTTCTGATTAAGACATAACAGGCTGGTAAAGCCTGGGACATTCATCAACACCATACGGAGGTCAACATGATTACAGTCAAAATTCTAGGTTCTGGTTGCTCAAACTGTAAAAAAGTTGAAGCAATAGCCCGCCAGACCGCTGAAACGATGGGCATACAAGCAGAATTTATCAAGGTTACGGATTACAACCAGATCATGGAATACAACATTATGTCAACTCCAGGTCTGGTGATCAACGAGAAACTGGTCTGCTCCGGGCGCATTCCCAGTCAAGCAGAAATCAGCACCTGGTTGGCAAATGCAGCGATGGAGGTTGCGTAACATGGCTGATACACAGGCTTCGATAGCAGTTCAAGCCCCTGGAACAGGTGTATCGCGTCGGCTATCCACGCTGGATCGTTACCTGACGCTTTGGATCTTCCTGGCGATGGCGATTGGCGTTGGGTTGGGCTTTTTATTCCCGCTTGCAGTGCAAAGCATCAACGAAAGCGTTTCTGTCGGCACCACCAATATCCCGATTGCCATTGGCTTGATCTTGATGATGTACCCGCCTTTGGCAAAGGTGCGTTATGAAGAACTGGGTGATGTTTTCCGCAACTGGAAGGTGCTGGGGCTATCGCTGTTGCAAAACTGGGTTATTGGACCGATTCTGATGTTCGTCCTGGCGGTGATTTTCCTGCGCGGCTACCCGGAATACATGACGGGACTGATCCTGATTGGGCTGGCGCGCTGTATTGCCATGGTGATCGTCTGGAACGAACTGGCAAAAGGCGACACCGAATACGCCGCGGGGTTGGTGGCGTTTAACAGCATCTTCCAGGTGTTGTTCTACAGCCTGTACGCCTATATTTTCATCACGGTTTTGCCCACAAAGTTGGGGTTGCAGGGGAATGTGGTGGAAATAACCATCGGAGAGATTGCCGAGAGTGTATTCATTTACCTGGGCATCCCCTTCATCGCCGGTTTCTTGACCCATCTCTTCCTGGTCAGGGCAAAGGGCAGAGAGTGGTATTACACTAAATTTATACCCAAGATCAGCCCGATCACTCTGATCGCTTTGCTCTTCACGATTGTGGTGATGTTCAGCCTGAAGGGAGAGCTGATTGTCACCATCCCCCTGGACGTGGTGCGGATTGCCATCCCGCTCCTGTTCTACTTCGTCTTGATGTTCCTGATTAGCTTCTTCATGGGCAAAGGGATTGGGGCGGATTATAGAAAGACAGCTACTCTGTCCTTCACCGCCGCAAGCAACAACTTCGAGCTGGCAATCGCTGTGGCTGTGGCGGTTTTCGGTATCAATTCGGGGGAGGCTTTTGCGGCGGTGATCGGTCCCTTGATTGAGGTGCCGGTGATGATCGGCTTGGTGAACGTGGCTTTCTGGTTGCAGAGACGTTATTACGGAGAGCAGGTCAGTGCTGGTTCTCCAGACTTAGTGGCTGCTGCGGCGGATGCCTGCCCTCCAGCAGAAAACCTGTTCAAGAAGTGATTGACAATCATCTTACGATGAAAGAAATTCAGTCGCTGGTTCGACATCTTCGAAAGGGCTAGTGGCGTGATTATTGTTGCCGTGGGCTTCTACTTCCTAATAGATAGCTTAAACACGCCTCAAAAACGAGCGGTATGAACAGGATTGATAGGCTTTATCCCGATTGTGTTGGGGATAAAGCTTTCTATAATGTAGATTCAGAATAAGCGGTCTGTTATGAAAGGTCTTTTGGCGGTGTTTGCCCATCCGGATGACGAAACATTTCGCTCGGGAGGCACTTTAGCCTTGCTTGCCCAATCTGGAATATCGGTTGACATACTGACGTTCACCCGCGGCGAGGCGGGATCGTGCGGGAATCCACCATTGTGTTCACCGGATGAGCTGCCAACGGTTCGGGCGCGCGAGTTAGATTGCGCCTGTAGGATGCTGGGTGTACCTCCACCGCGCCTGTTGAATTATGCTGATGGACGATTGCAGCAAGCAAATCAAGAGCAGATGATAAGGCAGGTCTTATCCACTGTTCGGGAGGTGAAGCCTGAGATATTGCTGAGTTTTGGTCCCGATGGTCTCTCTAACCATCCGGACCATATCGCCGTAGGTCAATGGGCAGCCGAGGTTTATCGAAGGGAAGACGAGATTGCTGCTCTTTATACCCTTGCCGTGCCGCGCTCATTGGCAGAAAACCTCAATATGCGCCAGGTCTGTCCGGTCCCCGATGAAGCAATAAGCCTCGCGGTGGATATATCTCCGGTTTGGGATAAAAAGGAAGCTGCTTTACGCTGCCATGCCACACAATGGAGTTCTTCGCCCATGTCGAGCGCTTCCGAAGAACGCCGCCGGCTTTTCTTGGGCAGGGAATATTTTGTGCGCATTCTTTGCCGTGATCCAGGCAAAGACTTCCTGCCGTATGTTTTGAAGGATTATTTAGTGTGAATGAAATTATCCGGGTCGAAAAACTGACCAAAATTTACACCACCGATAAAGATCGCGCTCCCTTGCGGGCTGTAGATGGGATTGACTTTAGCGTAGAGGCAGGCGAAGTCTTCGGTTTTCTTGGTCCGAATGGCGCCGGCAAGACAACCACGATCCGCATGTTAACCGGTCTCTCTCGCCCGACATCGGGGCGCGCCAGCTTGCTCGGACTGGACTTGGCGAGGGATCTGTCGCTCATTAAAAAACGTATCGGTGTGGTGCCCGAAACTTCAAACTTGTACGACGAGCTGACCGCCTTCGACAATCTAATGTTCGCCATGCAACTTTACGGTGTGCCGCGACCAGAACGCGCCAAACGGGCTGAAGCTTTGCTGGAGCGCTTTCGATTGATCGAAAAACGAAACACACCCTTTGCCAGACTATCGCGCGGCATGAAGCGCGCCCTGACAATCGCCGCAGCGCTGGCGCATCGTCCACCGCTGGTCTTCCTGGATGAACCCACCACCGGTCTGGATGTGATCAGCGCCCGTAGCTTACGCCAGATGATTGCCGGTCTGCGCGATGAAGGCGTGACCGTGTTTCTGACAACCCATTATCTGGAAGAAGCCGAGCGCCTGTGTGACCGCGTGGCTATCCTTGTTAAAGGTCGTATCGTCGCCCTCGATACGGTCGAAAATCTCAGATCTGGCGCGCAACGCAAAACTACCCTGGAGATCACCCTGGTGGGAAAGACTGGACAGATAGAGAAAAAGCGCCTGGAATGTGAGGACGGGGTTGAATCTGCCCTTCAGAATTTTCTCAGCGGTACCGGTAATCAAAAAGTTTTGGCAGTGAATACCCTTCGCCCAACATTGGAAGATGTGTTTGTGCAATTAACTGGCTTGAGCGCCGAGGTGATGTTAGCCGAGAAAGGTGGCAAGGGAGGCGGCAATGCTGGCTGACGATCTACGCGGCATGTACTACATCGCCTTGAAGGATTTAAAGGCTTATTATCTCAAGCCGCCCAATATCAGCTGGGGCATCCTGTTTCCGTTTGCCTTCATCCTGGCATTCGCCATTCGCAATCCTGGCGACTTGCGCTTGCTGATACCAGGCTTGCTGGCGCTAACCGTACTATTTAGCACCAGCTCAATGGAAGCCATCGTCATCGTCTTCGAACGACGGATCGGTTCATTGGAGCGTTTATTGCTGGCACCCTTGCGGCTGTGGTCGTTGTTGGCTGGAAAATTGCTTGGCGGTATGATCTTCGGCTTAACGGTGGCACTGGTTGTGCTGGTGATTTCCTTTGCAGTCTTTGGAGCAGCAGGGACCAATTGGTTGATGTTGCTCCTTGCAATACTACTCTCTGCCAGTGCCTTTTCTGCTCTGGGAGCATTGGTATCGGTTGCAGTGAGGGAGGTGTTCGAGGCGCAGACCCTGGCGAACTTCATCCGTTTCCCGATGATGTTCCTGTGCGGCGTGTTTGTGCCACTAGCCTCTATGCCTGCCTGGCTGCAAGTCATCGCTCGTCTCCTGCCGTTGACCTACTCGGTCGAAGCGCTACGCCTTGCCTGGTTGGGGGGATCGTGGGCTATGGCTGTCATCGACCTGGGCGCACTGGCGGCTTTCAGCCTGCTATTTTTTGTCCTGGCTGTGATAACACTAAGGCGGCGTATTGAGTGATGGAGGTGTCAAGTGTTGATCGAGAAATATGATCTGGAAGTCTTCACCCCGCCCTGCGACCCTGGTGCAGAGCGTTTCTCAGCCGTCGCCCGATTGACGGTTGACATCTCTGAAGTGTTGCCCTATTTGAATGCCACCCTGCGCGGGGCAGTCTACCTTCCCGAAGCTAATGCCCTGACCTGGAAGAAGGGTGGGCATAATATAGCCTTCCACGCTTACGAGATTGCCACCAGCAATGTGGAAGATCGCGAGGGGGCGGAGAGGGAGCTGAGAGGGCTGATTGATCTGGTCAACCGCACCTGGGAAAGACGGGCAGATATCACCCCCGACACCACCACACGCCAGCGTCCCACCTCAATGGCGATCTTCAAATTGTTGCCACAGACCAATTGCAAGCAGTGCGGCGAGCCCACCTGCTACACCTTTGCGCTAAAGTTGGCAGCTTCGCAGAAGAAGTTGGCTGATTGCCCTCCGCTATTCGAACCGCAGTATGCCGATCAACTGGTCGCGCTGGAGGAAATCGTCATCGAAGCTCCAGCGATTGGCTGAAAGGAGCCTGCATGAAAAAGGCGCTTTCGATTGTGCTTGAGGATCAAGACATCCTTGAATTGATGCGTATATTGATGGATGACGACGCCGCCGGCGCGCTGGCATTTCTCAAGCAGCATTTCAAAGGCAAAGCGCGCGAGCTGCTCGAAGGCGGTTGAAAGGTGATGATCGAAGTGCCCGGTGCGGGCATCACCCAGTTGCGTGGAAATATCTTGAAACCATGAGTTATCTGGAGTCGATTGCGCTGAGCAAGACTATCCCCTGTCTGGCTGACCCTGGCAAAATCATCGTCGTCGGCAAGCCGGATCGTTCGCTAGACGAGGTTATCCCCTATCTGGCGAATCTGCCGGGCGTCATTGCTTACAATCCCGAAACATGCACGTTGACCTTTCGCCGTCAAGCAGGCTTTCTTACCTTAAGCCCGGAGAAGGTGTATATCACTCAGGTACAAGATACCGAAGAAGGGCTGGAGCTGTTGGCAAACCTGAAAGACGCCATCAATGCAACCTGGGAGAACCGCCATACCCTGACACCTGTAACAGTGGAAAAACAGTCTCCACGTCATCTGGACATTTTTGCCCTACTCCCTCAGACCAACTGCAAGCTATGCGGCGAAGCCACTTGCCTAGCATTTGCCGTGAATGTGGTCCTACACAAGCGTTTGCTGGAAGAATGCGTCCCTCTTCAACATGACGCGGCTTTCACCGACCGCAGGGCAACCCTGGGCAGCAGAAATGTTCAAATTTAAGGTGCCGTTCGATAACAACTTGGCTGAGCGTGACTTACGCATGGTTAAGTTGAAACAGAAAGTGTCGGGGTGTATTCGCTCGGTGCAAGGTGCTAGAACCTTCTGTCCTCCTTGTCTCTTAGCTCCGGTTGTATCAGCAGCCTGAGCAGTTACATCAAGCTTACCTCTATCCCGCTTGATGGATATTTGCATGACATCCGGGTTGACAAAACCGGCTTTTACTCGATAATAGAAGTAAAATCTAACCGGCTATCCGCCCTTTTGTAGGAAACATACTTCTTCTTTGTCCGACAGCCCAGATCAATCGTCTGTCGGAGATATGCGCTCACCGAGCAAGCCGTGCCATGGAGAGGGATTGGTTCGCCTTGTGTTCAAGGCTGCCCTATACCCTCAAAAATTTATCGCTTAGTCCCGACAATGACGACGACCATCTGGCTTGTTATCCCACTCCTCACCATTGGCATTGCCTCTTTGCTACCGATTCTGTTCTTCCGTCGGACAGACTCGCCGCTTCGAATGGCGTGGCTGATGGCAATTTTCCCGGCATTCGCTTTTGGCATGCTGCTCTGGTTATACGGACAGGTTACGCCCGACAACCCCCTGACCCTCCAGGTTGAGTGGCTGACTTCTCTTGGTTTGTCCCTCTCCCTCTATTTGGACAGCTTTAGCTCTCTATTTGCTTTATTGATCACCGGTATCGGTACGCTGGTGGTGATATACGCCGGTTATTACTTCCAGAAAGATACCACTTCCTGGCGCTTCCTGTCTTACTTGTTGCTCTTCATGACCAGCATGTTAGGGGTCGTCGTGGCGGGAGATGTGCTCAGCCTGTTTATCTTCTGGGAAGGCACCAGTATCACCTCTTTCTTGCTGGTGGGCTATAAAACCAAAGACGAGCAGGCGCGCAAAGGCGCATTCAAGGCGCTTTTCATCACCGGTGGGGGTGGGATTGCTTTGTTGGCGGGTCTGATTTGGGTTGCCGAGATTGCCGGCGCATCTGATTTTGGAACAATCCTCGCCAGCGGACCTGCCCTGCGCGCCAGCCCCTATTACCCGGTTTTCCTGGGTCTGATCGCCCTGGGGGCGTTCACCAAGAGCGCTCAAGCCCCTGCCCATATCTGGCTGCCATCAGCGATGACCGCTCCCACCCCTGCCAGCGCTTTTCTCCATTCGGCGACGATGGTCAAAGCCGGCGTTTATCTGTTGGCGCGCTTGAATCCAGCGCTCGGTTTCACCGACCTGTGGTTTTACCTGCTGACCGGCGTGGGTGTGCTGACGATGTTAACCGGCGCCTATCTGGGATTCAAGCAAAACGACCTGAAAGCTTTGCTGGCATACTCGACAATCAGCCAGCTTGGGGTGATGGTGGCGATGATTGGGCAAGATATTGAAATCGCGTATAAAGCGTTGGTCGTCAGCGTTCTGGCGCATGGCTTGTACAAGTCTGCTCTGTTCATGACTGCCGGGATCGTTGATCATGAAACCGGCACGCGCGACCTGAGACGCCTGGGCGGTCTGGCGCGCCTGATGCCCGCGACCGCCGTGACCGCGTTGGTTGCCGGCTTATCCATGGCAGGTCTGCCGCCCATGTTTGGTTTTCTGGCAAAAGAAACGTTGCTGGCGACTTCTATCCATCCCTCTTTGCCGCCGGTTATCGGGGCGCTCTTCCCCTGGGCGGCGGTTGCCGCCGGCGCATTGCTGTTGGCTCAATCTGGTTTATATGTGTACGATGCTTTTCTTGGGAAGCCCGCCGACCCGCAGCATCCTCCCCATGGGCACGAACCTCCTGCCGGAATGTGGTTGATGCCTGCCATTCCTGCGTTTCTCTCGCTGGCAATCGGTTTGCTTCCTGAACCAGAACGCCTGGCTTCTCTATTGGCGGGGGCGGCAGCCGACGCATTCAGCAGCAAAGTCAAGGTGTCGCTGGCAATCTGGACCGGCTTGACCGTCCCGCTGGCTTTGAGCGTTGTAGCTGTGGCATTGGGCAGCATCCTGTTCACCTATCGTCACCGCTTGCGCCCCAGGGTGCAATCCCTGCTGCTCGCGCTTGATTGGAATAAAGTTTATTCTGTCCTGCTGCGCGGCATAGACGTTTCCGCTACCCTGGCGACCCGCCTGCAAAGAGGGCGGTTGCGCTTCTACCTGGCAACCATGCTTGTCTCCCTGGGGGTGATGGTCCTTCTCTTCCAATCCTTGCCCCTGAGATACCTGGGTGTTTTACTCTCCAGCCCGCCGGTAATCCCCGATCGTCTTGAGCTATTGCGTTTGTTCACCCTGGTATTGGCGGGATTATCATCGCTCATCACGATTTTCCTGAGGCGTGACATCTATGCCATCTTAGCCATGGGTGTTTCGGGATTAGCAGTGGCGGTGTGGATAGCTCTTGAACCGGCGCCCGATGTCGCTTTGGTGCAGATCATTGTTGACTTGTTAGCCACCGTGATTCTGGTGCTCAGCCTTTCACGTATCCCACGCCTGCAGCGCGAGAAAGCGCGCGAGTTTACCTTCCGCCAGAGTCGACCAGGGTTGATACGAGATGGATTGATCGCTATCGGCAGTGGTTTGTTGGTCGCCATCGTAGCGTATGTATTATTGAGCACGCGTCCGCATCCCAGTCTGGTGACGCCTTATTACGTGGCAAACGCCAAATTGCTCACCGATGCCAAAGACATCGTTGGCGCGATTCTGGTTGATTTTCGCGGTTTGGACACCCTGTTCGAGATTGCAGTCTTCGCCGCGGCAGGTTTAGGGGTGCATATGCTCCTCCACTACGCCGCCCGTAAAGCGGGGGATAGGGAGGAACCCGACCCACGACCGCCTGCGCCTGATGAGCACCCGGCGTTGGGGGTTGGGGGTTTTCCCACCTCATCCCTGCTACACCTGTTGGCATATTCCCTGATGCCTCTGGCTCTGCTTCTGGCTGCCATTCAAATGATGTACGGGCACGATCAACCTGGGGATGGCTTTACCGCAGGTGTGGTGGTCAGTCTGGCGATTGGTTTTTGGTATGTGATCTTTGGTTACCATACCACAAAGCAGCAGCTCCCCTGGCTGCATTCGGGGTACTTGCTGGCAGCAGGTCTGCTCCTGGCTTTGTTGAATGGTATAGCCAGCGCTTACTTTGGATCTGGCTTCTTGTCCCACGTTGATCACGGGGAAATGCTGAACCTGCCGCTCCCATCTGGTTTCAACTTAAGTAATTCCTTCTTTTTCGAACTATCCATTTGTCTCACCATCCTGGGAAGCGCCACCTATATCCTGGATAATCTGGGGCGCCCCAAAGAGGCTGATCCTGAAAGTGACGCCCTCTTGCGTAGCTTTGAAGGAAAGCCATCATCGGATATTAAACCGGGGAGAAAATCGTCATGAATGTGATCTCCGCTCTGGCTATTGGGGCTTTGTTCGCAGTCGGAATTTTCCAACTCCTGCGACGCAATGTGATTCGCTCGGCAATCGGGCTGATCATCCTTACCAACGCCATCAATTTATTCCTTTTCTCCGCCGGGGCATACGAGGGTACGGTCGCAGCCTATGATGGCTTGAGTGGTCAGATAAGCGACCCACTCCCCCAGGCGATGGTGCTTACCGCCATCATCGTCAGCATGGGGGGCTTCTCCTTTGTCCTGGGCATGCTCTATATCATCTCTGTGCGCTATAAAACCAGCGATTCAGACCAGATCAAGGGGTTGAGGCGGTGAGGAACACCTGGCTTGTGATCTTGCCCATCCTGCTGCCGATGATCGGCGCAGCGCTGGCGTTGTTAGTGCGAAAATATCGTCGTCTGCAAGTGGGGCTGGCGATTGCGGCGATCTTGGGCGCGCTTGCCAGCAGTTTTGCTTTGTTGATCAGCGTGGTGACCACGGAGAAACCGGTTGTATTTCAGGTCGGTGGCTGGGAAGCCCCGGCTGGGATCACCTTAATCGGCGATGAACTATCCGCCTTTATGGTGTTGATGAGCCAGATCGTGATGGCGGCGGGGATTTTGTACGCCGCCGGTTGCCGGGATAAGTGCGTGCGCTACCCGGGTTTCTATCCCTTGTTTTTGACCCTTGCCACAGGTCTGACCGGCGCCCTGTTAACCGGCGACCTGTTCAATATGTTCGTCTTTGCCGAACTGATGGTGATTTCGGGCGCAGTGTTGACGGCGATAGCAGATGACCGGTTGGGTGTTGAGGCAGCTTACAAATATTTTTACATCAGTTTGCTCGCCTCGATCTTCCTGCTGCTCTCATGCGGCGTTCTGTATGGCACTTATGGCACGCTGAATATCGCCGACCTCGCCAGGCAAATCAACGCCTCACCCAACTTGCCCCTCACCGGGATAGCCATGGTGCTTCTGCTGGCTTTTTTCATGGTTAAGAGCGCGGTTGTGCCTTTTCACTTCTGGCAGCCCGATTTTCACACAGCGGCACCCACGCCAGTGCACGCGGTGCTTTCATCGGTGGTGGTCAAGTTGGGCGTGTACGGGTTCATTCGTATGACCACTCTGCTCTTCCCGGCTCAGGCAGCGGGGATTCGCCTGCTGTTGGTAGTGATGGGCTGCGTGGGGATTCTATTGGGCGGTTTGGGCGCGACGGGCACTTATGATGCCAAACGCATGCTGGCTTATTCGACTCTGGGGCAGATTGGCTTCATATTGGTAGGCATTGGCTGGGGAACACCATTTTCATTGGCTGCGGCATTGGTATATGCTTTCAACCACAGCCTGATCAAATCGGCAATGCTCATGCTGGCAGGGGCAATGGCTAGCCGGGCAATGGTGAAAAGCGCAGCGTTCAAGGTGATCATCGGCGTGGGCAAGTCCAGTCCCCTGGCAGGTGGGTTGTTCTTGCTGGGTGGTCTCGCCCTGGCGGGCATCCCCCCAACAAACGGTTTCGTCAGCAAGTTCATCCTTTTCCAGAGCGGGATTGAGGCGCAGGCGTTTGCCTCGCTGGCGTTCATCGGCTTGGCAAGCCTGATTACTCTGGTATATATTTCCAGGGCGTTTATCAAAATTTGGTGGGAGGTTCCGGATGGCGGGGTGAAGTATAAGCGCGAAGGCGATCAACTGTTGATACCTGCCTTGCTGGTGAGCATGTGTCTGGCTTTGGGTGTGTGGGCTGATTTGTTGGTGAATCTGTCTCAGCGGATCGTCAACTGGGTGGGCGATCCGTCGCTCTATATCCGGGCTGTGCTAGGAGGTTGATGTGGGCGCGGTCACTTCTGGGATACAAATGACCTTGGTGATTGGGGTGGTCTATCTGGCGTTAACCGGCAATGTGGAAATCGCCAATGTGGTCACCGGTTTATTGATTGGGTTGGGTATCACCCTGCTGATTCGACCTCAGAGACTATCGATATCCTGGGGCAGGTTACCATTAGCCTTGTGGTCTATCCTGCGTTACCTGGGTGTGTTGTTCCTGGACCTGGTGAAAAGCGGCATCCAGGTGGGTGGGATTATCCTCAACCCACGCCTGCCAATTGACCCGGGCATTGTGAATATTGACGCCGATTGCAAGAGTGAACTCGCCACCGCCCTGAGCGCGCACGCCATGACCCTTACTCCGGGTGAGTTGGTGGTTGAGATGGACGATGCCGGTCATCTTTACGTTCATTGCCTGGATGCCGGTAACTCCGCCCAATACGCGGCAGAAGCGCAATCCCTGCGCCGTCAACTGTTAAGCAAGATATTCGAGTAGGTGAAGTATGGAAAACATCGTGAACACAGTCGTTTGGGGTGTGTTGATTATCCATATCGGGATGCTCCTGTTATGCGTCTGGCGGGTATGGAGGGGCGAGAATATTATTGATCGCCTGATTGGGCTGGATGTCACCACCATGATCCTGCTGATAATCCTGGTGTTGATCGCCATTATCGAACGTAACAGCATCTTCTTTGACATCGCAATTGGGCTGACCGCCCTCAGCGCTATTGCCTCCATAGCATTGGCAAAGTTCATCGCCGATCAGAGGATGTTCTGATGCAAACCGTGTTGCAAATCATTGGCTTGGTCGCGTTGTTGATAGGCGTCCTGTTTTCGATTTTGGGGATTTTGGGGATGCTCAGATTTCCGGATGTTTACACTCGTTTGCACGCAACCGGTAAGGTGAGCGTTTTTGGGGCGGTGTTGTTGCTTGTTGCTGGAATAGCCCTGACTCCTCTCAGCCTGGGGAAGGGGTTAGTGTTGATTGCTTTGTTGTTGCTCTCCGCCCCTGCGGTTACGCATGCCATCGCCTCGGCGGCATACCGTACGGGTATCCCCATGAAGTCCGCTTCTCGGGATGATCTGCGGGAAAGCATCTTGAGAAAGTGATATCCCCCCTGGGGCGTGTCCATCTGAGATGGGAATCCCAGGAGGTAGGGCAATCGCTCCGAGGTTCAACGAATTGCTCTATGGGGGGCTTATCACCAGCGGAGCAGGGGAGTTTCCATCGAGTTTCTGGAAATGATCCGCTCGATATACGTCTATACAACCAGGGTGCTCAGAAGTATACTCTATACACGCCGCAGGCTTAACGGGGCGGCGCGAAGCGATACGAGTGATGTCTAAACATATCTTGATTGTGGATGACGACGCCTTATTGCGTCGCAGTCTGGCATTTCACCTGGAACAGGCTGGCTATAAGGTCACCACCGCTGCCAGCGCCGAGGATGCGCTGGCGGTGATTCGGCGCAATCCCCCCAACCTGGTATTGTTGGATATCGGTTTGCCGGGGATGGATGGGCTGGATGCGTTGCGCCAGATTAAGGAGCAATGCGCCGTCCCGGTCATCTTTCTCACTGCTCGGCGGCGCGACCTGGACGAAGTCCTGGGGCTTGAATTAGGCGCTGATGATTACGTCACCAAGCCGTTCGATGTGGATGTGTTGCTGGCGCATATCAAAGCCGTATTGCGACGGACGGGGGCTTATCCACCCCCTCCCGTCAGATCAACACCGTTAAAGGTGGGAGATTTGACGATAGACCCAGGCGCCCATAAAGCCACCCTGGCAGGTCGGGAGCTGGTGCTCACCCCGCGCGAGTTTGATCTGCTCTATACCCTTGCTCTGGAACCAGGGCGGGTCTTTTCGGTGGATGAACTGCTGGGACAGGTATGGGGGGCGGAGTTCATCGGTCAACCGCAGGTCGTCTATGTGCATATCCGGTGGCTGCGCGAGAAAATGGAGCAGGACCCCAATAACCCCAAGCGCCTGATCACCGTGCGCGGCGTGGGCTACAAACTGGAACCGCAAGGGGAATAATGTTCCGTTCTTTGCGCAATCGCCTGATCTTAAGCCATATTCTGCCGTTACTCGTGGTTTCGCTGCTGACAGGGATTGCTCTGATCTACGTGCTTGAAACCCGCTTTCTGCTCCCACGGCTGGCGTTGAACCTGTTGGGAGACGCCCGCCTGCTCTCGGAAATCAGCCGGGCTGAATATGAACTATGGGGGAATCCTATCTTGTTTGGGCGGATGCTCGACCGAGTCAGCCTGGACCCGGCGGTCAGGGTCATGTTTCTCACCCCTCAAGGGCAAATATTGTACTCGAGCGATGCCGATGATGCTTATCTGCTGGGTTATTTTATCAATCTGCCCCATTTGGCTATAGTTCGAGCCGGAGAAGAGGTGGTGCTGACCAACTACTCGGGATTGCGCCTGCACAATGTCCTGATTGAGGTATACGCGCCGGTGACCGATCTGCGGCAACAGGTGATCGGCGTGGTGCGACTGACCTACCGCCTCGCCTCAGCCTACGAGCTTTTCTCTCAATTTCGCTATCTGATTATCGGCGTGTTGATTTTTGGCTTGGCGCTGGGAGCTATCCTGGGTTCGGTATTGGCGTTCAGCATCAGCCGACCGGTGCGTCAGGTGACCCAGGCGATTTACGCTCTGGCGCAGGGTGAGCGCTCCGAACCGCTGGTTGAACAGGGTCCTGAAGAGGTGCGCGCCCAAATCAGGGCGGTGAATTACCTGGTAGATCGGTTGCACAATCTGGAGAACGCCCGTCGGCAGTTGCTGGCAAACCTGGTGCATGAATTGGGCAGACCTCTGGGCGCGCTCAGATCTGCCATCCAGGCGATTCGGAAGGGGGCTGGACGTGACCCGCAGCTCATGGATGACCTGATCAACGGCATGGATGAAGAGGCGAGTCGGTTGGAGCACATCCTGGGTGATCTGGCGCACTTACATGGGCAGGGTTTGGGCGCCTTGGAGCTCAACCGGCAGAATATAGACCTGTCTGAATGGCTGTTGCGCACTTTGCGCCCCTGGGAGCTGATTGCCCAAGAGAAGAAACTCAAATGGGAGGTCCGCTTGCACGAAAACCTGCCCTCCTTATACGCTGATCCTCTCCGTTTAGCCCAGGTGATCGAGAACCTGGTGAACAATGCCATCAAGTACACCCCGAGCGGGGGCTCGGTGGGAGTTGAAGCGGGCAGTGATGACGGCGTGCTGTGGATCAAGGTCAGCGATACAGGCGGCGGCATCCTTCCGGAAGAGCAGGAGATGATCTTCACGCCTTTCTATCGCGGCAATCAAGGGCGTAAAATTAGGCAGGGGATGGGTTTGGGATTGACTATCGCTCGCGATCTGGTGCAGGCGCATGGGGGGCGCATTACCCTGGAGAGCGCGCCGGGCAAGGGAAGCTGTTTCACCGTCTGGTTGCCCCTGGATGGGAAGCGAGAAGATGGTACCCCCTTGGAGATAGAGAGACTAAATTGAATTTCTCCGAATGGGGAAAGGGGAGCGGGAGGTGGATGAGATGGCGGAGGTCGTCCAGGAGGGTGAGATGCCGCCATCGTACTACCTGCTGTTGCATCCATTGGCGAGGCTGAACCAGGTGGAAAAACAGGCTTTGATCAGCGGTCTGATGGATCTCTGTTAACTCACAGCCACCTCAACTGAATCACAAATTGCTGAGTGCAATCGGCGCCCCAGGCGGCTGATTGCACTTTGTTTATTGGGGTGAACGATAAAGTTGCCTTAAGGTTGCCATAGGCTGGGGATAAAGACAACAGAACCGGCATGGGATATGATATGAGCAAAATGTGGCAAAAAGAGCAAGGTCGGCGTGCCCGGCGAGGGTTTGTTGGTAATTCATCTGACTTCGCCAGGGGCGAGCGACCTTGAGGCTACATCGGTTTAATGCAAAGTTCATCAATGGAGGTCGTTATGAGAAAGAAAAGTTTGGTATTTATCAGCATGGTGTTACTGCTCTCTATCCTGTTGACCGCTTGCGGCATCTCCATTCAATTGCCGGCTCAGGTTTCAGGATTGTTGGATACGGCTAAGAACGCTGCTCAACCCGCTGCGCCAGCTCAGGCGGCTGCGCCGACGCCCTCGACGCCGCCGCTCAATGCCGACGTCAGCGGTCTGTTAGAGGCGTACCAGCAAACCTTGACCAGCCTGTACGAGCAGGTCAACCCCTCGGTGGTCAATATTAGCGTGTTGGTGCCACAGCAAGGCATTTCCCTGAATAACGGTCAACTGCCCGATTTGCCGTTCAACTTCCCCGGATTGCCCGGCGATAACCAGAACCAGACCCCTCAGCTACCGCAATATGGGCAGGCTTTAGGTTCGGGCTTCGTCTGGGATAAGGAAGGGCACATCGTCACCAATAACCACGTCGTCTCTGGTGCGGAGAAAATTCAGGTGACATTTGCCGACGGCACCATCGTGGATGCGAAGCTGGTGGGCGCCGACCATGACAGCGATTTGGCAGTGATTAAGGTGGATGTGCCCGCCGATCAGCTTCAGCCGGTGCAACTCGCCGATTCAGACCAGGTGAAAGTGGGGCAGATTGCAATTGCCATCGGCAATCCGTTTGGCTTGGAAAACACGATGACGGTTGGCATCGTCAGCGCGGTGGGACGCACTCTGCCCGCCAGCGACGGTATCACGACCGGACCGGTGTATTCGATTCCTGACATCATCCAGACCGATGCTCCCATCAACCCCGGGAACTCTGGCGGCGTTCTGGTTGACGCTTATGGGCGGGTGATTGGGGTGACAGCGGCGATCGAGTCGCCGGTGCGCGCCAACGCCGGCATCGGCTTTGTCATCCCCTCCAATATTGTCAAGCGAGTGGTGCCCGCCTTGATCAAGGACGGCAGTTACGCTCACCCGTACCTGGGCATCAGCGGCACCAGCCTGACGCCTGATCTGGCGAAGGCGATGAACCTGGAAGCGGGCACGCGTGGCGCGCTGGTGATTGAGGTCAACCCCGGCACGCCGGCTGAAAAGGCTGGGCTGCGCGGCAGCCAGAAGCAGGTGGAGATCAACGGGCAAACCGTGCAAGTTGGTGGAGATGTGATCATCGCCGCGGATGGGCAGCCCATCAAGAGCATGGATGACCTCATCGCCTACCTATCCAACAATACGGAAGTGGGTCAAAAGGTGAGCCTGACCGTACTGCGAGATGGCAAAGAAACCCAGGTCAATGTGACCCTGGAAGCTCGCCCGACATCCACCGCGCCGAGCGAGACCGCTCAGCGGGGCAACCCGCAGGATAATCAAAACCCACGCCCCAGCATTGGCGGCGTATGGCTGGGAATCTTGGGTCAAACATTGACTCCGGATATCGCCCAGGCGATGGACCTGCAGGCTGACCAGACGGGCGTGCTGGTGCAACAGGTGATGCCCGACAGCCCCGCCGGCAAAGCCGGATTGCAGGGCAGTGAGAAGCAGGTGGAGATCAACGGGCAGCAGGTGCGTGTGGGCGGCGACGTGATCACGGCGCTGAACGGCGAGAAGGTGAACAGCATTGAAGGACTGGTCGCGGCGTTGCAGCAGTATCAGGCTGGCGACAAGGTCAGCCTGACCATCTTGCGCAATGGCAGCCAGCAGGAAGTGAGCGTCACCCTGGCAGCGCGCCCGTCGAGTAACTGAGTTGGCAGATTGAGTCAGGTTTATTGGTATGAAGCGCCAGCGCCCCCGTAGCTTGCGGGGGCGCTGGCGTGTTTAAGAAAGAAAACGCCCCCGTCAATAGGGGGCGTTTTTGGGGCGAGCGTGGTGAAAGGGTATTACAGCCTGGGCAGCAGGTACTCGTAGGCGCTGAGGGCGGCTTTGGCGCCCTCGCCCACGGCGATGAGCACCTGCTCGGCGTAGTTGGTGGTCACGTCGCCGGCGGCGAAGATGCCCGGCACGCTGGTGCGCGCCATGCAATCCACTTTGACGCGCCCTTCAGGATCGAGATCCACCAGCCCGGCGATCATCTGTGTGTTGGGCACCAGTCCCAACTCGACGAAGGTGCCATCGGCGCTGATGGTTTCTTCCTTGCCCTCGGGCGATTTCACTACCAGGCGTTCGGCATACTCGTTCCCCTGCACCTCGACCACCTGGTAACCTTCGCGAATGGAGACATTGTTGGAGCGGCGCAACTTCTCGCCCAGGGGAGAGTCCAGCACCGGTTGGGTGGGTCCGATGAGGGTGACGTGTTTGGCAACCGTTGATAGCTCGGCGGCGGAGCGCAGCGCCAGGTCACTATTGCCAATCACCGCAGTGACTTTATCAATGAACAACGGAGCGTAGCTCAAAGCGGAGAAGCATAAACCGCGCATGATGAAATCTTTCTCGCCGGGGACGCCCAGGCGTTTCTGGCGCGTGCCGGTGGCGATAATCAGGGCGCGGGCTTCGTATTTTGCCCCACTCTTAGTCTGCACGGCAAAGCCATCTGGGACGCGTTCGACGCCCTCCACCGCCTCCATGTGGCGGGCAAACTTGAGATATTCCAGCTCATTTTTGAACTTATTCACAATCTCCAAGCCGCGGATGACCTGATAATCCTCCGCCCAGGGGAGGTGCAGATGATAGTTGGTCATACCCCCCAGGTCTTTGGAGATGAGCAGCACGTTCAGGCGCTTGCGGATGGCATAGATGGTTGCAGTTAGCCCGGCGGGTCCTCCGCCAATGATAATCAAATCGTACATGGTTCACCTCGGCATGTGTGTGGTCTGGGATCTATTCTTCAGGCGCTTTGGCGATAAAGCCTTCAGCCATCATCATGTGGGTCAGATCGCGCGAGCGCTTGATGATGGTCATGGCATTTTGCAACAACTCATCGTAGCTCAGCTTGACGCGGGCGAGACCTTGCTCCTGGGCTTTCATACCCACGGCAGCGGCTTCGCGGGGGAACACCTCCCAATCGTCCATGGTGGGCAAGATGTGTTCGGGGCTGAGTTTATCGCCAACGTGGTTAGCCAGGGCTTCGGCGGCGGCAAAGCACATCTCGTCGGTGATGGTGCGGGCGCGCACATCCAGGGTGCCGCGGAAGATGCCGGGGAAGCCAAGTGAGTTGTTGACCTGGTTTTCAAAGTCGGAGCGACCGGTGGCGACCACTGCCGCGCCAGCCTCTTTCGCCTCCCAGGGCCAGATTTCGGGGACGGGGTTGGCGCAGGCGAAGACGATGGCATCTTTTGCCATGCTGGCGACCCATTCGGGCTGGATGACGCCCGGACCTGATTTAGAGAGGGCGATGACCACATCCACCCCTTTCATGGCTTGAGGGATGTCTCCTTCGCGCCCTTCGGCGTTGGTGATCTGACAAAGATGCCATTTATCCACATATTCCGCCTTGCGCAGCTCCAGGTCTTTGCGGTGTTTGCCCAGGATGCCTTTGCTATCCACCACAAAGCAGCGGGAGGGGTCGGCGCCCCAGCCAAAGATCAGCCGGGAGCAGGCGACATTGGAAGCCCCCGAACCGATGAAGGTGATGCTGACCTCGCTCATCTTCTTCCCGACGACTTTGAGGGCGTTGATGAGAGCAGCCAGGGTGACCGTGGCAGTGCCTTGCTGGTCATCATGCCAGATGGGGATTTCGGCTTTCTCGCGCAGGGTGTCCAGAATGCGGAAGCACTTGGGTTGGGAGATATCCTCTAGATTAACTCCCCCAAAACCGGGTTGGAGCATGAGCACGGTGTTGATGATGAGGTCTGGGTCTTTGGTGTCGAGCATGATCGGTACGCCATCCACGCCCCCCAGGTACTTATAGAGCAGGGCTTTACCTTCCATCACGGGCAAACCTGCCTTGGGACCAATATCGCCCAGACCCAGGACACGCGTACCGTCGCTGACCACAGCCACGGTGTTCCATTTGTTGGTGTGTTCATAGACCAATTCTGGGTCGGCGGCTATGGCGCGGCAGGGAGCAGCCACACCTGGCGTGTACCAGATGGCGAAGTCATTGAAATCTCGCACCGCGCATTTGAGTGTGGTTTCGATTTTCCCCCTGTAGAACGGGTGCAGGATCATGGCGTCTGCTGAGGGTTTTTTGGCTTTCGCCAGCAGTTCATCCACGTTGATCCTCGGTTTTTCATGCAGCATGTTGGACCTCCTGGGTAAATTAATGGGTGAAATCACCTTTGGTGTACCTGATGATGAGATAAAAATCGCCCCAGCCGCTCTGGCGCAGATAGGGCGTCAAGTCTGGATTAGGTTTATGTTCACCTCCTGGAATCAATCTTGACAGGGCAGGCAAATCCGCCCAGGCAGACATTCTTGCCCAGGCAGGCATTCTTGCCCAGGCAGACATTCTAGCCCAGGCAGACATTCTAGCCCAGGCAGACAAATACTGCCCTGGTGAGAAGGATGAACGCAAGCCGAAATCAATTGAGCTGCCGGTGCCTTTTCGTTTGTCAGCCGCAATATCATGACTCGAAGCGAATGTCGCGACGGAACTGGGCTTTCGATTCCACCTCAGCCAGCTTCATGGAGGCGTAGGCGCAGGCTTCTTTCATTAACTCTTGAGCTTCTGCGGGAGGTAAATTCTTCAAATCCTCCAGACGATAGCCTTTGCCTTCCAGGTACTCCTCCAGGAGCATTTTTTCCAGGGTAGATTGTGGACCGTCCGCCAGGCAGCGATCAATTTCGTCTTCCTGAGAAATTTCCGGTTGATCAGACATCATTTACCTGCAAATCCCCAAAAACAACAGGCTGTTTGATTCGCCAGGGCAGCGGTGCAGATGTCAGAGATTGATGAGCCGGAATGAATGCCGTTTCGTCCAGGCGTCTAAAGAGATTTCTTATTGTCTCAGCAATATGAGGTCAGGCTAATACCGACTCGGCGCTGGGCGTTGCCTGGGGTGTGGTGTAATCGGGTAAGATCACCGGCGAGGGGGCACCCGCTTCAAGCCCAGCCTGGCGACGCATCTCTTCCCAGCGGGCTATATGCGCCAGAGTGGGCTTGCCGGGTTGGTGGGTGAGCGCCCAGGCGGCGGCAGCCGTGCCGGCGCGTCGTCCGAAGACGCAAATATCCAGCAGGCTGTTGCCCATGAGCCGGTTACGACCGTGAATGCCGCCGGCTGCCTCGCCGGCGACGTACAGTCCGGGGATGTCGGTGCTGCCGTCGGGTTGAATGGCGATGCCGCCATTCTGGTAGTGCAGGGTGGGATAGACCAGGATCGGCTCGCTGGTCAGGTCAATCCCGAAGCGTTTGTACTGGCGCACCATGGCAGGCAGTTCGCGGACGATGGTGCCCGGACCGTGAATCAGGTCAATCATGGGCGCATCCAGCCAGACGGCGGGTTGACCGGTTGGGGTGACCACACCCAGGTTGCGTTGGAGGCACTCTCGAATGAACGCCGCGGATTCCACATCGCGGGTCTCGAGGGGATAGACGAACTGCTCGCCGTTCCGGTTGCACACCTGCGCCCCCAAGCCGCGCACCTTCTCGGTGACCAATTGCCCCAGGATTTGCTCTGGGAAGGCTGCTCCGGTAGGGTGGTATTGCATGGTGTCAATGAACGCAAGCCGCGCCCCTACCCGATACGCCAGCACCAGCCCATCACCGGTGGCGCCGTAGTGGTTGGTGGTGGGAAAGCCCTGATAATGCAAGCGCCCGCTCCCACCGGTGGCGATGACGACCGCGCGAGCGGTGACCGTGATCCAGCGGTTGGTGTCCAGGTCTTTCAGCACCGCGCCGGCAATCTGTCCGTTCTCGTCGAGGAGCAGTTCAACTGCCGGGCGGAACTCCCAGATGCGGATTTTGCCGCGCCCGCTTGTGCCATTCGTCCGTGACCGGACCTCATCCCGCAGGTTGCGCATGATCTCGGCGCCGGTATAGTCACGGGCGGCGTGCATGCGTTTGCGCGAGGTGCCCCCGCCATGGATGGTGCGCATGGTGCCATCGGGTTCTTTATCGAACATCACCCCCAGTGACTCCAGCCAGGCGATCACCGCCGGGGCGTCGCTCACCAGGGCTTCGACCAGTTCAGGGACATTGGTAAAGCCGCCTCCGCCCATCACATCCAGATAGTGCGTGGGTGGGGAGTCATTTTCTTTATCCGCTGCCTGGATGCCGCCTTGCGCCATCATGGTATTGGCGTCGCCAAAGCGCAGCTTGGTGGTGAGCAGCACGTCTGCCCCGTTCTCCTGCGCCATCAGAGCGGCGCTGGCGCCGGCGCCGCCAGCCCCGATGACCAGCACGTCGCAAGTGGTGTTCAGCAGCCCCTCGGGGGGCTCAGCCGACGGATCGAGCAAAGACGGCGCTTCCAGGGCATTGACCAGCTCGCGGGGAGCGCGCTGACCCTTGTTTGCGCCCAGGCGCAGCTCACTGAAGGCGTCTTGAATGTAGTCAGGGTGAAATTTGCGCAAAATCTCCTGACGTTCCTCGGGAGACAGGCGGGGAAATGTCTGACCAAGCCGCTCAGAGCGAGTGGCTTCGACCTTTTTCAAGGACTCCAGGATAGATGGTGGGTATGTCATGCACGACTCCGGGGTAAAAGTGGACTTCAATCGCCTGCCCAGGGCAATTTCTGGGCTGGATCGCCGGCGATGTAATGGTTTTCTTCCTGGATGCGGTGACTCAGGGCGGAGATTAACAAAGTGAGCGGAACCTCTCGGTGACACTCTTCTTCGCACATGCCGCAACCGGAGCAGGACGCCAGCCAGCGGCTGGCGTAAATCAAATCTGCCAGGGAGGCGGATTTCTGGGGGGAGGTTGAGGCAATGCCGATCATTGCATCCAACTCGCCGTTATAGAGAGGGCAGGCGTGCAGGCATTTGCCGCACAGTGAGCAACTGGCGAACCAAGCCAGCATGCTGCCCAGGTCGTCGAAGCGGCAGTAACCGGGGGTGTTGGCGACCAGATGCCTCCGCACGCCGCTATGGGCGTCGGCAACCGCCCCGACAACCGTCTCCCGCCGGCTGACCTGGTATTCAATCGCCGGGTGATCGGATAACGCCCCCAATTTGAGGCAGTTATCGCAGATTTCATCCCGAGCGATGAGTAGCAGATATTTTGCGGTATCAACTCCAATGGTGCCAATCACCACATCTGCGCCCCAGGGGGCGGGCCAATCGCAAATCTGACAGGCGGTGCGATATTTGTGCGCTTTGAAACCGCCAGAAGAGGCGTTCGACAGGCTCTCTCGGGTGAGTTCCTCCACCCCCATCTGGGCGATTTCACGCCGATAGTCGTCCAGCGAGTAAGTGCCCATGCAGTCTGTGCCAAAGATCACCATGCGACCATCCCACTCGTTGTGGTCATTCGCTCTGGTTGAGCGACGCTTGCGCAATTCGGTGAAGGTGCGCAGTTCACAGGGACGAAGCATGGCGCCCAGACGCTGGTTGGGGCGTTCCTGCTGCAACCGGTACGCCATGCCCGCTGAATTGGTGGTCATCAGGGGGGCGAAAGGGTTCACCCGCGCCAGCTCGGCGGGGTCCTCGATGAGCTGGGTGGTGACAATTCCGGTTTGCAAGTCCTCGAGGGGGGCTAACATTGCCGCTGGCTGGTAATTTTCCCACCAGGCGGTCAGGAATTTGCGAATTGCGAGGAGCGTATCGCCGTTTTGCACCTCCAGGATGTGATTAACCTGCATAGAACACCTCCGTTGCACCCTTTATTACGCCTCAGTCAGATTCAGTTCGGCTGCAGCGACGACGGCGCGCGCTTGCTGCAAGGCAAGTTGGAGCGCTTCATTGGGGACCAGATCGCGCACCAGGCGTTGCGGCTCAATTTGTGGGGATGGTCCGGGACCGGCAAAGATCATGGTGGTGCGGTCCACGGCGCGCTGAAGCATTTCGCCCGTCGCCAGACGAACCTGGGCGGCGGGAATGCGCAGGTCTTCTTTGGGATTTGTGTCCGCCAGCCAGGCGGCGTGATAGACCAGCCAGCGCGCGCTTTCGACATCTACGCGCATTAACGCCAGCATCTCCTGAATCGCCGGTCGGACTGCCAGAGCCTCTCCCAGTGAAACCCAGTCTTTGGCGTGCTCGCCAGCCATTTCGATTAACCGTTCGACCATGCCCACATAGCGCGCCCCCATACGAATCCAGGCGCGCGGCGCTTCCTCAGCCCCCAGCGCCAGCGCCTTGCCCGCTTCTCCTAAAAGCGACCCCGGACCGGCGAGGCAAGCCTTGATTTCCAGGGTGATGCCAGATTGGCGCTCGAGCTGCAGCCCCTCCGATTGCCAATCAATCAGGAAAGCGGTTAAACCTTCGGGGGCGCGAGCATAGACAATCAAAAAATCATCCGCTTCCGGGATTTTGCTGAGGGATTTGCGCCCGTTGAGGCGGTAGCCCCCATTCTCAGGCGCGGCGCTGGTCAGCCAGTTTTCCGGACGGCAACCCCCAGTCCCAGGTTCACGGGCGGCGATGATGGCGCGACGCTCACCCGCCAAAGCAGGTTCCAGGTAGCGAGCGATCTGTTCGTCTGAGCAGGCATAGAGCGGCGCCGGTACCTCGCCGATCTCCAGGGGGATGAAGGTCTTGCCCAGCTCTTCTTCGATCAGGCAGGCGCTCACGCAATCCAAGCCGCCGCCAAAGGCTTCTGGTGCGGTCAGACCCCAAAGCCCAATTTGTTCGATCGCCTGTCGCAGGCGGGCGCGTTCTTTTTCTTCCAGTTCACCCGAGGTGAAATACTTCATCTCCAAGGGACGGGCTTCCTTTTGAATGAAGCGGCGGAGCATGTCCCGCAGCATGATAGTATCGGGAGGAAACTCAAAATCCATAGGCAAGATTCCTGGTAATGACCCTCCAACGCGGCAAGGTAACCGCGCGGATAGTCCTCGAGCGGGCTAAGCTTCGATCTGGCGTGAATTGTAGCGGGTTTGTAACTCAGCCAACGGCAGCGATTTGAGTTCGTTTAACTCCGCCTGATACACCCCCGCCTCAATCTCCTGAACCCTCTGGCGCAGATGTTGAGCCGGAGGGGAGAGGTATTTACCGTAGAGCCTGCGACCGAGGAGGGCAACGTTGGGGGGCACGATCTCAGCGGGGCAGCGCGCCACGCACAATCCGCACAGGATGCAGTCGAAGGAAATATCCGCCAGGGTGTTGATGTCGCCGCGCAGGGCTGCGGAGATATAGCTGAGGACATCGATCTCCTGGGGGCAGGATTTCGTGCAGGTGTTGCAGCCAAAGCAGCGCGTCAGTTCGGGATAGAGCGCCAGCAAGGTGCTGCCTTCCGGTTTGAGTTCCTCCAGCTTGTAGGGGGGGCGCTGGGCGGGGAAGAAAGCGATCGGTCCCAGGATCATCCCTGGTTCTACCACGGTCTGGCAGGCAAGGGCAAAGTGCAGGCGGTGATCACCGGCGATGCGATAGACGGTGCTGCACGCGCCGCAGAAGCCACCGCGGCAGCCCACGCCGCGCGTCAGGTGATAGCCCGCCCACTCAAAGGCGCGCAAGATTGTCAAGCCTTCGGGAACTTCATATCTCTGGTTGTAAATGTAGATTTCGACCATATCAGGTTTCACCCATTCAATACAAGGTCCAGGACGAACATCTCATCTGATTTGGCTTTTGCCAGTAACTCTGCCATGCCTTCCGCCAGGTGGGTCTGCACCAGGAAGTGCTTGATGGTGGGGTCAACCTGGGGGCAGGCAAGGGCGCAGTTGGCGCACCGGTCGCAATCCTCGCCTACCAGGGTTTCCAGCGCCATGGAGGTGCGGGACTCGGTGCGCAGGCGGCGTTTGGGGTCGCGCGCCAGGACCGGGCAGGCGTCCATGCAGCAACCGCACCCCAGGCAGGCTTTGGTTCCGGTGAGGTCCTCCGTCACCTTGAGCATGTGGCTGGGACCAAACCCTGAACTGAGCAAACGGCAACGAGCGACCGGCGGGTAGGGCTGCGCCAGAATCAGGCGCAAGATGGGTTCGATTCGCTGTGGGTCAGTTTGTACGCGCAGGGGCATTCGTCTCTCCTATCTGAGCCGAAGGGCGGCTGGCTTAGATCGCAATTGCCTCTTGAATCAGTTGTTCCTTGATGCGCCTGACAATAGCGGTCAGCGGCAGGTGATTGGGGCAGGACTGCTCACACATACCGCAAGAGACGCAGGACGCCAGCCAGCGCACCGCTGCCTCTCTGGTGATGGTCTGCTCATTGCCAATCTGAGCGACCTCGGAAGCGTAAATCGGGCAGGCATCCAGGCATTCGCGGCAGGGGGCGCAGTTCTTCAGGTGGGCGATCAGGCTGTCCACATCTTCGGGCAATTCCTTACCCAGCTCTGAAATCATGCGCTCCAGCGTGCGGGTGCGGCGCTCGTGGAGGGTATCCAACATTTGTTGGTATTGAGCAATCAATCCAGCATCGGCTAATCCGTCGGTGATTTCAGCCAGCCCCACCTCCGCAGCGGTGCGAGCATCTTTTGCCTTAACCAGGATGGTCTCTTTTACCGGAAGCCCCAATAAGCAGATATTGATGTCAACGTTGCTCGCTTCAGGGGTGGTGCACATCTGGCAGGCATGGCGAAAACGATGCAGGGCGATGCCTCCCTGGCGGGCGTGGCTGAGATTCTCGCGAGTCAGGCTCTCGATTGACCCCGCTTTCGTGACTCGCCAATCGAAATCTTCCACCGGATAGCTCGCCAGGCAATCCACGCCGATGATCAGCCAGGGAGTGAGGTCGAGTGCTTCCCGCCGGGCAACTTCGCTCAAAGCGCGAGCTTCGCAGGAGCGCAATACCGCCCCAAAGCGGACCCCAGGATGCTGACGCGCCTGGGCGGCTACCAGCCTGGCTGCATTGACCGGCATTATCGGCACACAGGGATCAATCTCTGGGATTTGTTCCACCTTTCTCACTACTTGCGAGGCGACGCCGCTTTCTCCCTGGTAAACCGGCGCCAGCATACCTGCCAAATTGGCTTGCTGCCAAAGATTTTGCAGGAATCGTCGGATAGCTCCCAGCGGATTGGCTTGAGTTTTGATTACCCACACATCGGACATAGTTTCACCTTCCTGATAAAAAACAACGCTAAAGCGAGGAGATTTGTTCTGGCTGGGATTCCTGCGAGGCGAGCGATTGAGAGATGGCGATTTGCCAGCTTGTCAGGGCTTCAATCTGGTTGAGATACTGGTTTAAGGTAAAGTGATGGACGTTGATCGCGCCGGAAGGGCAGGTGGCGACGCAGGCGCCGCACCCCTGGCAGAGGACAGGGTTGACGGTCATCACCCCGCGCACCGGGTGCAAAGACAGCGCGCCAAAAGCGCAAATTTCGGCGCACTGACCGCAACCGGCGCATAGTTCTTCATCGATAAAGGAAGTGGTCGCTTCAACCTGCACCTGGCGGCGCATCAACGGAATCATGGCGGCTGAGGCGGCAGCCCGTGACTGGGAGACGGTATCGCTGATGTCCTTGGGTCCCTGGCAGCAGCCAGCCAGGTACACGCCAGCCATCGAGGTATCCACCGGGCGCAATTTGGGGTGAGCCTCCATCAGAAAACCATCCCCTGAGCGCGAGAGCTTGAGCAGACTGGCGATTTCGCCGGTGTCAGCGCGCGCCTGCATACCCACCGCCAGCACCACCAGGTCCGCCTCCACCTCCACCATCTCGCCCAGCAGGGTGTCTTCAGCCCGCACGACCACCCGATCGCCTCGGCGGATGATTTCAGAGGGATTGCCGCGGCGGTAGAGCACGCCATCCTCGCGCAATCGGTCGTAATAATCCTCAAATCCTTTGCCGTAGGCGCGCATATCCATGTAGAAGACCGAAACGCGGGAATCGGGCAGTTGCTGGCGCACCAGATGAGCCTGGCGGGCGGCTACCATGCAGCAGACGCGGGAGCAATAGGGATTGCCCAGATTCTGGTCACGTGAGCCGACGCAGTGGATGAAGACCACATCTTTGGGTGTTTGACCGTTAACCGCCAGACCATTGGCTGCCAGTTGCTCGAATTCCAGGGTGGTGATGACCTGGGGATAGACTCCATAACCCAATTCGGGGCGCTTGCGGGCATCGAAAACCTCAAAGCCGGTGGCGACGATGATCGTCCCGGCAGGGACAGTGGTGATTTGATCTCCCTGGCGCACCTGAATCTCGAAATTGCCCACGTATCCACCCACTTCGGTGATTTTGGCGCCGGTCAGCACCTGGATTTTGGGGTGGGAGAGGACGCGTTCCAGGAGCGGGTTGAGCATCTCGGGAACCGGCTCAAGGGTGGGGAAGGTGCGGTGCAGCCGGGCGACATGACCGCCGAGTTGATCCGCCTGCTCAACCAGGGTGACATCAAAGCCGGCTTCGGCGATATCCAGAGCTGCCTGCATCCCGGCGATACCTCCGCCGATGACCAATGCCGCCGGCACGACTGGCACCTGGCGCGTCTGCAAGGGTTGGGCAAGGCTGACCTTGGCGACCGCAGAGGCGACCAGCTCCAGCGCTTTGAGGGTCGTATCGGGTTGGTTCGGATGCACCCACGAGCATTGTTCACGGATGTTTGCCATCTCAAAACAGTATGGATTTAGACCCGCCTCGGCAACCGCGGCGCGAAAAGTGGGTTCGTGCATACGGGGCGAGCAGGAAGCCACCACAACCCGATTCAAACCGAGGTCGCGGATGTCGTTCTTAATCAGCGCCTGACCCGGGTCGGAGCACATGTAGGTGTAATCGCGAGCGATCACCACCCCGGGAAGCTGAGTCGCATAACGGGTGACCGCAGCCACATCCACTGTGGCGGCGATATTGATGCCGCAGTGGCAAATGTACACGCCAATTCGAGGATTTTTACTCATCTGTATCCTTTGCTCCTCCGTCCGCCGAGGTTAATCCCTCGGGCTTGATTGAGCGCCGCCTACCTGAGCTGGCTTTCGACCAAACAAAAAGTAGGAGATTGGACCGATATAGTTCACGAAAGCCAATATTGTCCACAGGCGTTTATCCCCATTGATCTCCTCAGGTGATCTCCTGCTGATATCCACCAGAGCGGCGATCAGCAAGGCGACCTGGACAAAGCTGATCACGACCACCGCCCCTCTCTGGAAGGGACTCAGGTCTGCCCATTTTTTTCTTTGAGGATAATTGAATTTCATGCGGACATCTCCTGTCTTTTAAATAGCTTCCAGGGCGATTTCGGCGATATCCATCACCTGGATACGGTTTTCGGCGTTGAGGTGCTTCACCGCCTCGTCCAGGGTGAGCAGGCAGAATGGGCAGGCGGTCGCCAGGATTTCCGCCCCGGTTTCCAGAGCTTCCTTGACCCGCATCTGCGCCAGGCGCGTGCCGGGGTTGGTGCCTTCCAGCCACATCCGCCCGCCGCCGCCCTCACAGCACAGGCTCTTCTCCCGGGAGCGATCCATCTCCACCAGCTTCAAGCCTGGGATGCCCTTTAACACCGCCCGCGGTTCGTCGAAGATTTTGTTGTGCTTGCCCAGGTAGCAAGGGTCGTGATAGGTGACGGTCTTTTCGAATTTTTTAGAGAAGGAGAGCTTCGGGGTCTCGCTCGCTTCTCCCGCTCGACCGGGCAAGAGACTTGCCAGAACCTGGGTGTAATGTTGCACCTGAAGTCCGTTTCGGGGATAATCGTTTTTGAAGGTGTTAAAGCAGTGGGGCGAAGTGGTGAACATGCGCTGCACGTTGAACCCCTTGAACAGCTCCATGTTCTCTTCGACGATCATCTCGAACAATCCGGCTTCACCCAGGCGGCGCACCTCACTCCCGCAACAGCTCTCCTCGACGCCCAGAATGTTGAAATCCAGCCCGGCGTGTTGCAGGGTGCGCGCCAGAGCGCGAGACACTTTCTGGACCCGCGGGTCGTAGCTGGGCGTGCAACCGACGAAGTAAAGATACTCAGCCGGTTCGTCCGCCGATTTCAGCGTCAGATCTTCCACCCAGTTGCCGCGCTCTTCGCGTGGCATCGTCAGGGGATTGCCGTGCCGGAAAGTGCTTTCCAGAGCAGTCTTCACGTTCGGGTGCACCCGCCCTTTCTCGACGATGGCGCTGCGTAAGGCAATGAAGGTCTCCATGGGGTTCACCTGTTTCGGGCAGCGACTGTAACAGGTGTTGCAGGTGGTGCAGTCCCACAATTCTTCGTAGCCTTCCAGGTTGAAAGCGTTGCCGGCGATTAACAGACGATAAATCAGGTTGCGAGGGTTCAGGCGCGTCTTGATCGCCATCGGGCAACCGCCGGTGCATTTACCGCACTGAATGCAGGCGAACAGTCCATGCTCCTGGACAAATTGGCGACTCTCAATCGTAAGCATGTCCGGCTCCTATGGTTTGGTGAGTTTTTGCCAGTAAAATCATCGCTGCTGAGGCAGCGGCTTTGGCGTGTGCCACGGTATCGGGGATGTCTTTGGGTCCCTGGCAACAACCTGCCAGGAAGACGCCCGGTATATTGCTCTCGACGGTATTCAGCTTGGGGTGGCGCTCCATGAAAAAGCCATCTGAACTGCGCTCCAGCCCGAGCATATCTGCCATTTGAGGGGCATCGTGCCGGGGTTGCATCCCCACAGCCAGGACGACCAGGTCGGCTTCGACCTCCACAGGCTCGCCCAACAGGGTATCTTCGGCGCGCACCACCAGCTTCTCGCCGCGGCGGATGATTTCGGACGGGTTGCCGCGACGATAGAGGATGCCTTCCTGGCGGACCCGGTCGTAAAATTCCTCAAAGCCCTTGCCGAAAGCGCGCACGTCCATATAGAAGACGGTTATTTTGGCACCGGGGATGCGATCGTGCGCCAGATGCGCCTGCTTGGCGACCGCCATACAGCACACTCGCGAGCACCAGAAGGGCGAGCACCCGTTTCCATTCTCGCCCATGGAGCGGTCGCGCGAACCGACGCAATGGATAAAAACAATCTCGCGCGGTGTTTGTCCATTGAGGATGATCTTACCTGCGGTTGGTCCGGAGGCGGATGCCAGACGCTCGAACTCCAGGGTGGTGATCACCTGAGGATAAACCCCGTAACCAAGCTCGGGTTTTCGAGTGGAGTCGAAGACATCGAAGCCGGTGGCGACGACGATGGTGCTGACCTCGACGTCCAGGTATTTCTCGGTCTGGGTGAAGTCAATGGCGTCGGCGGTGCAGGCATCTTTGCACAGGAAAGTCTTACCGCACACGCCGCGGGTCAGGTAGAGGCATGCCTGGGGGTCCACAGTATAGACCAGGGGCACCGCCTGCGGGAAGGGGACGTAGATGGCGGCGCGTTTGGCGATGCCGGCGTTAAAATCGCTGCCCGGCTCGCCGCGCACGCGCCCGCTCATGCGGCAGGCGGCAGCGCACAAGCCGCAACCGCGGCACTTGTCCACATCCACATAGCGCGGTTTAATTTTAATGCGCGCCCGGAATGCGCCTGCCTCTCCGCTCACCTCCGTCACCTCGGAGTAGGTCAGAAGCTCGATGTTGGGGTGACGGCTGACATCCACCATTTTGGGGGTGAGGATGCAGGATGAGCAGTCCAGGGTGGGGAAGGTCTTGTCCAGTTGGGACATTCTGCCGCCGATGCTGGGCGAGCGCTCCACCAGATAGACCTTGAAACCGGCATCGGCGATGTCCAGCGCAGCCTGAATCCCGGCTATGCCGCCGCCGATGACCAGGGCAGCAGGTTGATTTCCGTCAGTAGGGTAATCGGTCATCATTTTTTCTCACCGACTTCAGTCCATTCATTGACCTGGAAGGTTATCAACGGCAAAGCTTCGTTCAAGTCCCGCCCGGGCGTATACTCGAAAGCCTGTTGCACCTGTCCACCGATCAGGCTGAACACCACCCCCACCGGGATTTCCGCCGGGCAGGCGGAGGTGCACATACCGCAACTGACGCATGAGACGCCCATATGGTTGAGGCGGGTGAGGTGAAACAGGAGCGTGTCACCGGGCAGGCGCATGGCGCCTTTGAGGTGGGCAGAGTTCAGGTAATGCTCGGGGGCGTGATCGAAAGCAGAGGTGCGGAAGAGACAGTTCTTGCAGTAACACACCGGGCAGGCGGTCGAGCAGTTATAGCAGCGGATGCAGGATGAGAACACTTCCGCGAAACCACCATCTGTGTTCAGCCGAGACTGCATCTGTTCCAGCTCTTTTTTGCGCGTTGCTCCACGCTTTGCCAGCAGAGCATCAATCACTGCTTGACGTCCGGCACTGTTGGCTGCCTCTGCCTCAACCATCTCAAGCCGATTGGCGATATCGTCATCCATCTCTACGGGGATACCGGCGTTGAGGTCCGCGCCAAACAGACGCAGATGGATGTTGGCGCGCTCAGGGATGGGCTGGGTGCACATCTGGCAGGCGGTGCGCAAGCCAGGGGAGGTGAGGACCTCGCCCTTCGAGCCTGCGTCCAGGTATCCTGCCAGGTCCAGGTTGCCCGAGCGTTGGGTTTCGATGAAATCCGTCCACTCCCAAGTGCCGGGGCAGTCCAGGCTGATAAGGGTCACATCTTCCAGGGAGGCTTGCTGCAGTTTGACCAATTCGATCAGGGCGCGCAGCTCGCAAGGGCGCAAAACCACCGCCAGGCGGGCAGGAGTATGCTTTCCGGTCAGGGCGGAGACGGCGCGCGCCCCGTTGATGGACATGGCTGGCGCCAGAGGATTGGCATGCATCACCTGCTCTGGGTCAACGACCAGGGCAGGGACGACCGCCCCCCCGTCAATTTCCAGGGGGAGATACAGGGCTTCTGCCACACCGCTTTCCAGGAGGTGGCGCAGAAAGCCGCGCAAAGCTGCCAGGGGATCGGAGTTTTCAACAGGGATCAATCCAAGCATGGTTGCCTCATTTCAAAATCGAAGATAGCTGATAAGAAGTTCGATAGGCGTGCTGTCCGTCCAAGCCGGCTACACAGCCCAGTTCTGGCGCGCCGGGTTTGGACCTAATTCCTTGAGCGAGGTGACCATTTCTGTGACCGTATCGGCGAACTTTTGCCCCTCGCTGGCGCTGATCCAGCGCAGCCACACCCGATCTTCGTCGAACCCAGCCGCTTTCAGTATCTGTTGCAAAGCCACATAGCGACGCCGGGCTTTGTAATTGCCCGTCTGGTAGTGACAGTCTCCGGGGTGACAGCCGCCAATCAGGAC
>FWPV01002256.1_pt1 | contig 48036 bp, 55 predicted proteins | sample 2228371 | NCBI WGS metagenome assembly FWPV01 (sample SAMEA103939776, study PRJEB20133) | metagenome | reverse complement strand
GGTCGAATACGGCGACACCCCCGCCATCTTCACCAACCCGAAAGACCCCCGCACCGAAGCCTACATCACCGGCCGCATCGGATAAGGAGCGAGAGATGAACACCGCGCATATCGTCACCGCCTTCGACCGCGACCTTGAATCGGCGCAGGCCCTGGTCATGCGGATGGGCGGGCTGGTTGAGACCGCGCTCCTTGACGCTGCCGAGGCGCTGGACACCCGTGACGAAGACCTTGCCGCCCGTGTTCGCATGGGAGACGCGGCGATCGACGCGCTGGAAGAGCAGATCAACGCGCGCTGCGCCATGCTTCTGGCGCTGCGGGGACCAACGGCGGGCGACCTGCGCACGGTGCTTACGGTGATGAAGATCGCCGCTGCGCTCGAGCGCGCCGGGGACTACGCCAAGAACATGGCCAAGCGGACCGCAGTGCTGTCGCAGATGACGCTGGTTGCCGGTGCCCCCGGCTCGATTCGCAGGCTGGCGAAGGCCGTGGTGCAGATGCTGACCGATGCGCTGGACGCCTACATCCGCCGCGACGTGAAACTGGCCGAGGACGTGCGGCACCGGGATCGCGACATCGATCAGATGTACAACTCGATCTTCCGCGAGCTGCTGACGCACATGATGGAGGACCCGCGCAACATCGGGCCCTGCATGCATCTGCATTTCATCGCCAAGAACATCGAACGGGTCGGCGATCATGCGACCGCGGTGGCCGAGCAGGTGATCTACCTGGTGACCGGCAGCCTTCCCGGCGACGAGCGGCCCAAGGTCGACAGCACCGGAACGGGGACCTGAGATGGCACGCAGCGGACAGCCGAGGGTGCTTCTGGTCGAGGACGAGCCCGCGCAGCGGACCGTGCTGGCCTACAACCTGGAAGCCGAGGGCTTTGCCGTCACCCAGGCCGACAACGGCGAGGATGCGATGGTCCTGGTCGACGAGGAGGACCCCGACATCATCATCCTGGACTGGATGATGCCGAAAGTCAGCGGGATCGAGGTCTGCCGCCGACTGAAGATGCGGCCCGAGACGCGGGGGATCCCGATCATCATGCTGTCGGCGCGCGCCGAGGAAGTGGACCGGATCCGGGGGCTGGAGACCGGGGCGGACGACTATGTCGTGAAGCCCTATTCGGTGCTGGAACTGATGGCCCGTGCCAGGGCGCAGTTGCGGCGGGTGCGGCCTTCCACCGCCGGGGTGGTGCTGGAGCACGAGGATATCCGGCTCGATCCGGAAAGCCACCGGGTCTACCGGGGCGAGAAAGTGCTGAAGCTGGGGCCGACCGAGTTCAAGCTCTTGGTCACGCTGATGGAGCGGCCGGGGCGGGTGTTTTCCCGCGAGCAGCTGCTGGACCTGGTCTGGGGGCGCGACATTTATGTCGACACCCGGACGGTGGATGTGCATGTGGGGCGGCTGAGGAAGTCACTGATGCAGCACGGCGGGGGTGATCCGGTGCGGACGGTACGGGGCGCGGGCTATGCGCTGGGGTAGGCGTCCACGCGGGGCGATTTTTCGGCGCGCATGAAATCAAGGGCTTGGCCGTGGGCGTCAACGGTTTCGTAAGACGTCAAGCCTGGCGGACGGGCAGAGAGTCTTCGCAGAAAACTCGTTCACGCGAGGAAGAGTTTTCTGCGAAAACTCGGGGTCAGAGCGTCGGGAGCAGTCTGTCCAGAGTGGTAAGGACCTGATCGACGTTCGCCAGGCCGAACGGCAAGGGCGGGCGGATTTTCAGGCTGTCGCCTTTCGGCCCGGTGGAACTGATCAGGATGCGGTTGTCACGCATCGCGTTCACCAGGCGGGCGGTGCGGGCCGGGTCGGGTTGGCCGTCGGTAAGGATGGTCTGACCGATGAAGAGACCTGCGCCGCGGGTTTCCCCCACGGATTCATGGCGTTGCGCGAGAGTCCTCAGATCTTGCATGAAGGCCTCCCCCACCATGGCGGCGTTCTCTTGCAGGCTCTCGTCGCGGATCACGTCGAGGACGGCAAGCCCGACGGCGGCGGCGACGGCGTTGCCACCGAAGGTGTTGAAGTAGCGGGCTTTCTGCCCGAACTCGGCGATGGTTTCGGGTTTCAGCACCAGACCCGCGAGCGGGTAGCCGTTGCCCATCGGCTTGCCCAGCGAGACCATGTCGGGGATCAGCCCATGCCGCTGGAAGCCCCAGAAATGGGTGCCGGAGCGACCAAAGCCGGGCTGGACCTCGTCGGCGAGAAAGAGCCCGCCCCGGGCCCGGATCGCGGCGGCGGCGGGGGCGAGGAACCCCGGGGGATCGGGGAAGACGCCGTCGGAGGAGAAGATGGTGTCGGTGATCAGGAGCGCGGGCTTGATGCCTGCGGCCTTCATCCGGTCGCAGGCGCCGGAGACGGCCTGCGCAAAGCCTGCGGCGATGCCGTCCGGGTAGTTCTGCGCCGAAGGTGCCGGGATCGGGAAGACCGTCGCGCCGGGGGCGACGGCGGGGCCGATCGACATCGACATCTCGGCGGTGGCAAGGGTGACGCCGTGGTAGGCATTGTCGGTGACGATGACGCCGGTGCCGCCGGTCGCGGCGCGGGCGATGCGCAGCGCGAGGTCGTTCGCCTCGGAACCGGTGCAGGTGAACATCACATGGGCAAGGTCGGGCGGGAAGAGGGCGAGGAGCCGCTCGGCATAGGCGAGGATGCCGTCGTGCAGGTAGCGGGTGTGGGTGGCAAGCGCGGCGGCCTGCCGGGCCATGGCCTCGACCACGCGCGGGTGGCAATGGCCGACGGAGGCGACGTTGTTGTAGCAGTCGAGATAGGCGGTGCCGTCGGGGGCGTAGAGATGCACGCCCTCGCCCCGGACCAGGTGGACCGGGGTTTCGTAAAAGAGCCGGTAGGCCGGGCCGAGAGCCCGGGCGCGGCGGTTTGTCAGCACCTCGTCCTGCGGAGCCAGATGCCCGGCACCGGGGGTGTAGGCGTTCAGCATCGTTGTCTGGCGGGTCATGGGGCGGGCCTTTCGCAGGCGGTTGACAGGGCCTCGGTCAGGCTGGCGCGGTCGGTTGGGCTGGCGCGGTCGGTCAGGGCGTCGAAGCCCGCGCGCGAGGCCGGCGCGTTCCGCAGGATGTAGCGTGCGTTTTCGGGGTATCGGGCGGCGCGCCAGGCAGAAAGTGTCAGGGTGGTGGCGAGGCGGGCGGTGATGAGGTCGGGCAGGAGCGCAATTTCCTGCGCGGTCAGGGGGTTGACCCGATGATAGGCCCGGATGAGAGGGATCAGGAGTTCGGTCGGTTCCCCCGGCTCGATCAGGTAGGAGGCAGCAACGGCGAGGTCGCAGACGCGGTGGCTCAGGGTCATGTCGCCAAAGTCGAGGATGCCGGTCAGCCGGGCCGGATCGGCGGCGTCCGCGAGCAGGTTATGGGGGTTGAAGTCGCCATGGATCACCTGCCGGGGAAGCCGGGCAAGGGCGGGGGCGGTCTGGCGGGTGAAGCGGGCATGGAAAGCGGTGATCCGGTCGGACAGGTCGTCCGGCAGCGCGGGGAAGAGCGGGGCGAGGTCGCCGGCATTCCGGATGTCCCAGAGCAGGCGATGATCGGCGGCGGGGTGCTGAAAACCGGCAAGCAAGACGTCAAGACGTCCAAGCGCCTCGCCGATCGCCGCAGCGAGCGTCGGGCTGCGCGGCACAAGCGCAAGAGGTGTGCCGGGAAGCCAGGTGAGAACGCGGAGGGCTCCGTCCGGCGTGGGCAGGATGGGGCGCCCGTCACAAGTCGGGATCACGCGCGGAATAGGGAGGTCCGGGGTCCGCTGCGCGACATGAAGCAGTGCGAGGGTCTGGAACTCGGTCAGGGGTGCGGGCTCGGCCGGATTGGCGAGTTTCAGGGTAAAGGCACCGTCGGCGGTGTCGAGGCGGTGGTTCTGGTCGCGTTCGGACGTGAGGGGATGCAGGGTGCCGGTCAGGCCCCAGTGGCGCAGCGCAAGGTCGGCAAGCGCCGGGGCGGGGACGCAGGGCGGTGGCAGCGAGAGCAGAGATCCGGCGGGGTCTGGGGTCATGGGTCTGTCCGTGGGCGAGGATAGCGGCTCGTGCGCGGGGGGCCAGCGGAATGTGCGGTTGACAAGTCCGACTAAATTAGTAAGGATATGTTTCAGCAGCCCAGCCAGTCCCGGATCGGGTCCGGGACACGCCCGGTGTCCTTCAAGCGGTGGAGTACGCCATGCAACAGCGCGACACGGCCCGGCGGGCCGAATTCCTTGATATCTTCCGGTCGGCGGCGACCGGGGTGTTTCCCGGCCCGGTGCTGGAGGCGCTGATCGCGCGACTGGAGGCGGCGCGATGAATGTCCTTGTCGAGCCCTGGCTGACGGCGGATGCAACCCCGGTGCATGACGCCCGCGTGCTGACCGAGGGCGGCAGTCTGGCGCGGATCGTGCTGGACGGGCAGGTCTATGCCTTGCGGATCACCCGGGCGGGCAAGCTGATCCTGACGAAGTAGGCGGTGGGCAGACTGCCCACCTGCCGGGGAGCGTGCATGGTCTGAAGTTCCTGCGCGTGGCTGGGCCCGGAGGGTTTCACACCCTCCGGACCGCCCGTGGGATAATTGCGGCAGGGAAAGCCGGGGGCTCAGGCCTGCTTGCGGGCGTGTTTCGGGGCGGCGGGGTGTTCCGCTGCCGCGACGTTGCGTTTGACGGCGACAAAGCTGTCCGGGGTGACGGAGACCGAATCGATTCCTGCCTTGACCAGTAGCCGGGCGAAAGCCGGGTCGTTCGAGGGCGCCTGGCCGCAGAGGCCGACTTTCGCCCGGGCCTTGTGGGCGCGCGCGATCAGGGTTTCGATCATCCAGAGGACGGCGGGGTCGGATTCGTCGAAGAGGGGGGCGAGGTCTTCGCTGTCCCGGTCGATGCCCAGGGTGAGCTGCGTCAGGTCGTTCGAGCCGATGGAAAAGCCGTCGAAGCGGGTGGCGAATTCCTCGGCACGGATGACGTTCGCGGGGATCTCGCCCATCACATAGACCTGAAGGCCGTCCTTGCCGCGTGTCAGGCCGTGTTTCGCCATGGTGGCGAGGACGCGGTCGGCTTCCTCTGGCGAGCGGCAGAAGGGGATCATCACGACGGCGTTGTCAAAGCCCATGTCGCGGCGGAGGCGCTGGATGGCGCGGCATTCGAGGGCGAATCCGGCCTCGTAGCGGGGCGAGGTGTAGCGCGAGGCGCCGCGGAAGCCGAGCATCGGGTTTTCCTCCAGCGGCTCGAACGCGCGCCCGCCGAGAAGCTCGGCGTATTCGTTGGTCTTGAAGTCGCTCATCCGGATGATGACGGGTCGCGGCCAGGCGACGGCGGCGATCTGCGACAGACCGCGGGCGAGGCCGTCGACGAAATACTCGGTCTTGTCGGGATAGGCGCGGGTCAGCTCGGCGATCCGGGCTTTGGCGTCGGCGTCGGCAAGGCTGTCGAAGTGGACAAGGGCCATCGGGTGGACCTTGAGCGCGTTCATCACCACGAATTCCATCCGGGCAAGCCCCACGCCGTCGAAAGGCAGCCGCCACCAGCGGAAGGCGGCAGAGGGATTGGCGAGGTTGAGCATGACTTTCGTGCGGGTCGGTGGCAGGTCGTCCAAGCGGATGTCTGCGGTGGTGACCTCGGCCAGGCCCTGATGGATCAGACCCTCGTCCCCGCCCGAGCAGTTGACGGTGATCTCCTGCTCGTCGTGCAGGATGTGAGTTGCGGTGCCGGTACCGACGATGGCGGGCAGGCCCAGCTCGCGGCTGACGATGGCGGCGTGGCTGGTGCGACCGCCGTGGTCGGTGACGATGGCGGAGGCGCGTTTCATGATCGGAACCCAGTCGGGGTCGGTGGTGCCGGTGACAAGGATCGCGCCGTCGACGAAGCGGTCGATGTCGCGGGCGCTTTCGATCAGGCAGACGCGGCCGGTGGCGACGGCAGACCCGACGCTGAGGCCCTTGAGCAGCACCGTCCCGGCCTGCTTCACGCTGTAGGACCGGATCAGCCCCGCCTTGACGCGGGACTGCACGGTTTCGGGACGGGCCTGGACGATAAATATCTCGCCCGTGTCGCCGTCGCGCGCCCATTCCATGTCCATCGGCAGGCCATAGTGGTCCTCGATGGTGACGGCCATCCGCGCAAGCGACAGGATTTCGGCGTCCGACAGCACGAAGGCCGCGCGTTCCGCCTTCGATGTCGGGACGTTCTTGGTCGCCCCGCCTTCGGCACCGGCATAGATCATCTTGATCTCTTTCGCCCCGAGCGATTTCTTGACGATCGGGGTGAGACCCTTCTTGGCGAGGAAGGGCTTGAACACCTCGTATTCATCAGGGTTGACCGCACCTTGCACCACGTTCTCGCCAAGGCCCCAGGCGGCGGTGATCAGCGCGACCTTGTCAAAGCCGCTTTCGGTGTCGATGGAGAACATCACGCCCGAGCCGCCGGTATCGGAGCGCACCATGCGCTGGACGCCGATCGAGAGCGCGACCCTGGCATGGTCGAAGCCCTTGAGAGTGCGGTAGGTGATCGCCCGGTCGGTGAAGAGCGACGCATAGCAGCGGCGGCAGGCGGCAAGCAGGGCGGCCTCGCCCCGCACGTTGAGATAGGTTTCCTGCTGGCCCGCGAAGCTGGCATCCGGCAGATCCTCGGCGGTGGCAGAAGAGCGGACGGCGACCGAAAGGTCGGTGGTCCCGGCGCGTCGCGAAAGCTCGCGGTAGGCCGTGAGGATGTCGGCCTCGATGTCCTTCGGCCAGGCTCCGTCAAGAATCATCGCGCGGACCTGCGCGCCCGCGTCGTGAAGGGTCAGTCTGTGGTCCTGCCAGCGGCGCAGGGTCTCGGCGATCCGGTCGTCTAGGGTGTTGGCCGCGAGATAGGCGCGGAAGGCATCTGCCGTGGTGGCAAAGCCGCCGGGAACCTTGATTCCCTTCTTGCCGAGTTGCTGCACCATTTCGCCAAGCGAGCTGTTCTTGCCGCCGACAAGCGCCACGTCGCCGCGCGACAGGTCTTCAAACCACAGGATGTTTCGGGGTGTCTTCGACATTGCGCATTCCCTTCCGGATGACGGAGTGTTCCGCCCGGCAAGCTGCGCCCGGGTTTCGGTCCGGGCCATGACACGGATCAAGGCGCAAGGCCGAAATCCGCGGTCAACATCGGACAGCCAGCAAGAAAGGGACCCCATCATGGGCAAGGGTGTGATCCAGGACCTGATCCGAAGCCTGAAAGGCAGCGCGACGCTTGACGCCGCGCGGCTGTCGCGGGCGGCAGCGGAGTTGCGTCCACTGTTTCCCGGGATGCCGGAGCCGGAAACCGGCGGACCCGATCCGATGCATCAGCTGTTGCACATGATCGATGTCTGCCTGCCGGGCTGGACGATCCAGTTGACCGGCAAGGCCAGCGAGCCGGACGGACACTGGCGCTGTTCGCTGCGCGAGACGCGGGGCAGCGACGAGGTCGAGATCATCGGCCAGGGCTCGGGGCGCGTGGTGGAACTGGCGCTTCTGGAGGCGTTCCTGCATGTGGGCGAGTTGAAGGCGCCCAACTGACCGCTCGTCGATGACTTCGTCACGCCTCGCTGCATCGTCCGACGAAAAGACGAAGTTGTACGAGGCGGGGTCAGCCGCCGGTGTGGCTCATGTGGCGGGTGATCTGGCCGGCCACCTGTCGGCGGGAATAGTCGAAGTCGTGGCCCCTGGGTTTGCGCGCGATGGCGGCGCGGATGGCTGACTCGACGACCGAGTCGTCGGGGCTGGCGCGCAACGGCGCGCGGAGATCGGCCATGTCTTCCTGGCCGAGGCACATGTAAAGCTCACCGGTGCAGGTCAGCCGGACGCGGTTGCAGCTTTCGCAGAAATTGTGGGTCAGCGGCGTGATGAAGCCGAGCTTCTGGCCAGTTTCCTCGACCCGGACATAGCGGGCGGGGCCGCCGGTGCGTTCGGCAAGGTCGGTCAGCGTCAGCCGTCCGGCAAGGCGGGCGCGCAGGTCTTTCAAGGGCCAGTATTGGTCGAGGCGCAGGGGGGACATGTCTTCGCCCATCGGCATCACCTCGATGAAGGTCAGGTCGTGGCCTTCGCGGGCACACCAGTCGAGGAGGGGAAAGAGCTCGTCCTCGTTGAAGCCTTTCAGGGCGACGGCGTTGATCTTGACCTTGAGGCCCGCCGCCTTTGCGGCCGCGATCCCGTCGAGGACTTGCGGCAGGCGGCCCCAGCGGGTGATGTCGGCGAATTTCTTCGCGTCGAGCGTGTCGAGGGAGACGTTGATCCGTCTTACGCCAAGGTCGGCCAGGGGCCCAGCGAATTTCGCAAGTTGGCTGCCGTTGGTGGTCAGCGTCAGTTCCTTCAGCGCGCCGGTGGCAAGGTGGCGGGACATCGCCTGAAAGAAGGTCAGGATGCCCTTGCGCACCAGGGGCTCGCCGCCGGTGATGCGCAGCTTTTGCACTCCGAGGCGGATGAAGGCGGTGCACAGTCGGTCAAGCTCTTCCAGCGACAGAAGGTCGGCCTTGGGCAGGAAGGTCATGTGTTCCGACATGCAGTAGGTGCAGCGGAAATCGCAGCGGTCGGTGACCGAGACGCGCAGGTAGCTGATGGCGCGGGCGAAGGGGTCGACAAGCGGCTGCATGGGGCGAAGGTAGGCCTGCGGGGGGCCTTGCACAAGTCGGGATGCGACGGTTGCGGGGCGCGGGGCGGCAGGGTAGGCTTTCGCCATGCGACTGTTTGTGCTTGTCCCCGTTCTTGGCCTTGCGATGTCGGGCTGCGCGCTGTTGCGCCAGATGGCGGAGGGACCGGCCGGGCCTGCACCTGCGGTGTCGGCCGGCGACCCGGGCCCCGCCGGTGCCAGGAGCGCGGCGGCGCTGGACACGACCACGGCGCGGGACAGGGCCGCGGCGCTGGCTGCGCCGGCACAAGCGGGCGAGCGGGCGCTTGGCAAGGTGGTGGTGGCTCTGGCGCCTCCGGCCAAGCCGGGGATATGGCTGTCGTCTCCCCTGGTCACGGCGGTCGCGCCGGGCCGGATCGTGACAGCAGCGGGCAAGAGCCTGGCGGTCGAGCTGCGGCCAGGGACGGGCGGCGCGCTTTTGTCTTTGGCGGGGTTCCGGGCGCTGGGGCTTGGCCTGACCGACCTGCCGGAGGTGACGGTCTACGGCCCCTGACCCAACCGGGCCCGAACGGTCGACAGGCGCGGGAAGATCGGAGGATGGCGACCGGGATCAGGCTGCGGTCTGGCCTGCGATGTCGGCCAGCGTGCCGCTGACGTGCCAGTCGGCGTCGAGGCACAGAATATCCGCGAGATCGCGGTGTTCGGGAGTGGCAAGCTCGGGGCAGTCGATCAGGCGGGCCGGGGCGGCCACGGCCATGTCGAGGGCGGTCTGCGGGCTGATGCCGACCTGCGTGATCAGGCGGCGGAGACCCTCGGCCATCGTCACATGCGCACCCGCGAGCGAGCCCTCGGCGTTGACGAGGCGGCCGTTGCGCAACCAGACATCCTGCCCATAAAGGCGGAAGTGGTCCGAGCCGCCGACGGTGCTCATCGCGTCTGAGACCAGGAACATCCGGCCCGCAACGGGCCGTGCGCGGCTGGCGAGGCCGATCATCTCATCGGCGACATGGATGCCGTCGCAGATGATGCCGGCATAGGCGGTGGAGTTGATGCAGGCCCCGGTCACGCCGGGCGCGCGGTGCAGCATCGGTGACATCGCGTTGAAAAGATGCGTGAAACAGGTCGCCCCGGCGTCGAGGAGAGCGCGGGTTTCCGCCGCCGTGGCGTCGGAATGGCCGATGGAGACCACGGCCCCGGTCGCGGTGATCTGGCGGACCTGCGCGGGGGTGACGCTTTCGGGGGCGACGGTGATCTTGACGAAGATCCCTTCAGAGCGGAGGCGCCGGATATGGGCAAGGGTGGTGGCGTCGAAGGGGCGGATGTGTTCGGCGGCATGGGTGCCTCGACGGGCAATCGACAGGTGCGGGCCTTCGATGTGAAGCCCCAGAAGGCCCGGCTCTCCCCGCGCGGCAATCACGGCATCGACGGCGCGGGACAGCACCGGGGGTGCATCGGTGATGATCGTGGGCAGGATGCCGACGGTGCCGAAGCGGCGATGTGCGAGGGCCATGGTGCGCAGGGCGGTGCGGGTCTGGTCGTTGTTCAGGAGTGCATCACCGCCGCCGTTGACCTGCAGGTCAAGGAAGCCGGGGGTCAGCGTGCCGGAAAGGCGGCGGGCGGGGGCTTCGGTCGGCAGCGAGGCGGTGACGGTGACCGTGACGCTGCGGCTGCCCGCGATGCCGAGGGCGACGTCCGTTCGCAGGCTTTGCCCGTCGAAGAGGGCGTCGGGCACAAGCCAGAGGTCGGGCTTTGCGCTCATGACCGGGGTCCCGTGAAGAAAGGGCGGCGGCGGGCGGTCTGCACCCGGGCAAGCGCCAGGGATCGCGGCAGGCTCTGCCGGCTTTCGCGGGCGCTTGCAATCGTCTCGGGGCGGAACTGCGCCAGAGGCAGCGCGTCGGGCAGGCGTATGCCGTCGAGGTCGGCCATCCGGCGCGCGACGGCCGCGGTCGCCTTTGCGGCGGGCCGACAGTATCGGAGGCGGTCGGCGAGGCCGAAGTGGCGCCGGGTGCGAAGGTCCTGGCGGGGAGAGTTGCCCTGCCGATGGGTCGGGTCGGTCAGCATCGCCGTTTTCATGCTTTCGGCGGGAGAGGCACCGCTGGCCCATCCGGTCTGGGCGCGGAGGGCGTCGGGCGCGTGAAGCACCCTGCGCCGGGCGACGGTCAGGCCGGGGCCGACCGTCCGGAAGGCGACGCCAAGCTGGGCAGGCCGAAAGCGGGGCCCGGGGTGCGGTTGGTCGGTGGCATGGGCTTCAAGCGTGACGCCGGAGCAGCCAGCGCAGGCCTGGAGGAGGTGGGGGTCGCGGGTCAGCGGCAGGTGGCTGAGGTCCAATGGCCAGAACTCGACACCGGGCTGGCCGCCACTGCCGCCGGTCAGGGCGCGGGTGCGGGACGCCTTCGGCGCACCCGGGTGGCCGGTGCGGGCCCACGGGCAGCCGACGGTTTCCCCGGCGCGGTTAACGGTGATGATCTGGTGGAGGTCAGGCATGCCGTGCCTCGTTCAGGGCGTGGAGGGCGGCACCTCTGGCACCGGAGGCGTCGCCGCCTTCGGCGAGGCGGATCGACGGGATCTGGAAGCCGGAAAAGGTGGCGCGGGTGAGGCGCGCCGTGAGGTCGTCGGTCAGCCCGGGCGCGCGCGAGAGGCCGCCGCCGAGGACGATGACTTGCGGGTCTAGGGTCATGCAGAGGGTGACCAGGAACTCGGTCGCAAGGTCGAGCCAGATCTCCCAGGCCCGGGCGAAGTGCCGGTTCCGCGCGCGGTCGGCGACGATGGTTTCGGGCGCGTGCCCGGTGCCCGCAAGGTGGGCCGCGATGCGGGACAGGCCGGGGGCGGAGAGATAGGTCTCAATGCAGCCCATTCGGCCGCAGCCGCAGGCAAGGAGGGGGAGGCCGTGCATCGCGATCGGGGCGGCGGCGAGGGGAAAATGGCCAAACTCGCCGCCGGTTGCGGCGGGCGAGGGCAGGAGGTGGCCGCCGGTCACCACGCCGCCCGCAACCCCGGTGCCCAGGATCAGGCCGACGGCGGGGTCCGCACCTTTGGCGGCACCGAGCATGGCTTCGGACAGCGTCAGGGCGCGGCAGTCGTTGATCCAGGCGACGTGGCGGCCCGCCGCACCTGCAAGGTCCTGCGCAAAGGGTTTGCCGGAGGCGGGGAGGTTCGAGGTAAGGGCAAGGCCGGTGGCGGGGTTGATCAGGCCCGCGGCGGAGATGCCGATGGGCAGGCTGCTCCCGCGGGGTTCGCACCAGCGGATCGCCTCGGCCATGGCGGTGACGAGGGCGGGGTAGGTCTCTGGTGTGGGCCAGCGGTGGCGGGCGGCGCGGGACCAGTCGGGCGCGAAGACCTGCGCCTCGATCTTGGTGCCGCCGAGGTCGATGCCGGCCGAGATCGGAGCGGCGATCATGGCGTCACCCGGTGAAGGTTCACGCCCTGGACGACACGGGCGCGGCCGCCCTCGCCGGCGGCGCCGTCGTCGACGTCCAGCCCCTGCCTGTCGGACCAGGTCATGGCGAGATGCTGCGCGAGGGCGACGCGGAGGGGGGCGGACCAGAGGTCTGTGGCGGGTTGGCGGATGTCGGGAGCGGTGATCCTGGACCAGGGGAACCGGGTGCGGAGGTGCGCGCGGAGGTCCGTGTCAGAGGCGCGGGTCAGGGGGGCGGCAGAGCGCAAACGCCAAAGGTCGGTCTCGGGCGTGATGCGGCTTTTCGGGCCGTGGCGGAAGCCGAGGGCCGCATTCCTGAGGGCCGGGATCTGGTCGGCGGAAACCCGGGTGGCGTGGCGGGTAAGGTCGGTCATTCTGGCGTTTCTTTGGCTGGCCGGGTGCCCCGGACCCCGGTCCTTCCCGTGAAGGCGGGAAAGGAGGCGGTTCTGGCGGGTGCGGTGCGGCGCGGGAAGATGCAGGGCGTGCGGGTGGCAGCGGTTATGGAATTGAGCGCGTCCCGCGCAAGCCTTTTTTCTCGCCGCGGCGCGCGAAGGGCGCCGGGTCGGCTTGGCCGTTTGCCGCCGGCGGGGATATCTGGCGAAGGGAAAGCCGGGAGGGGGATCATCGGGTTTGGGTGACCTTCGACAGGGTCGCGGGGCGGTCGGGGTCGTGGCCGAGGGCGAGGGCGGTCCTGAGCGCGAGGGGGTAGGTGAGGATGAGGAGCGCCGCGGCGGCGGCGGCCGGGGTCAGATTTGTGGCCCCGGCGTCGGAGGGGCGCAGGCGGAAGACGGTGCCGCCTGCGGCGCGGAAGCGGGAGTCCGCGGTGTCGAGGCTAGGTTGAACCTCTGGCGCTTCGGTGTCGAGGATCAGGATGAGCAGGGGGTTGGTGACAAGCTGCAGGGGGCCGTGGAGGACTTCGCTGCTTGAGTAGGCCTCGGCGTGGAGGGCGCAGCATTCCTTGAGTTTGAGGGCAAGCTCCTGGGCGGCACCAAAGCCGGTGTCGCGGCCGATGACATAGACATGCGAGGCACCGAGGAGGGCGGCGAGGATGGCGCGGGTCTGGGGGCTGTCCTTGCCCTGCAAGGTTTGGATTGCACGGGCGGAGGCTGCGGCCCGCGGGGCGTAGGCGGGGATGAGGGCGGAAAGGAGGGCCATGCCGCCCGCGATGGCGCCGATGACGGATTTGGTGGCGGGGACGGCAAGTTCGGGGCCGGCACCGATGTGGAGCGTGGTGTGGGCGGCGGCCTCGACCGGGCTGTGCGGGGAATTGGTCAGGGCGATGACCTTGGCGCCTGCGGCGCGGGCACCATGCGTGGAGCGGACGAGGTCATCGGAGGCACCGGATTGGGAGACGACGAGGACAGCCGACCGGTCAAGGCGGACGCCCGGGCCGAGGGAGAAGATCGAGGGGGGGAGCGAGGTGGTGGGCAGGCCGGTCTCGCGCATCAGCTCGTAGGCGAGGATGTTGGCGGCGGCGTCGGAGGAGCCGCGGGCGACGGTGTAGATCGCGCGGGTGCCGGTGAGGTCGGGCAGGGTGACGCGCTGGGCGACGGAGGCGGCGAAAACTGCCGGGGCCTCGGCGATCTCGCGCGCCATGTGCTGGCCTGCGTCGGGGGAAAGGTCGGTCATGGAAACGCTCGGGTTTGGCGGCGGTGCCCCCCCACCCCCGGCCCCTTCACACGCGGGGGGAGGGGAAGTGCTTGGGGCCTCCGGCGCGCACAGGGACGAAGGTCGCGCCGGTCATGGCGTTGCAGCCTCCGGCGGAGATACTCTGGGACAGAAAATGAGCTGGGGGAAGGGCGCGGGGGGCATTGGCGGAGCCTTTGGGCGTCAAGTTGCGCCCAGATGTCCGACAGATCGACGATCCGGCCGGTCGTCCGGGCCGGGTCGAGGGCGAGGGTGGCGATGCCGGGCCCCGTCGCGTGAGAGTCGAGACGGGGAGACTTTGGGTCGCGCCGCGCAGGTCTGCGGTGATAATCCCGCATCGGGGTCGGTTTTCCGGCGGCGTGCGCGGGGGCCTGCCGCCGCCGCATCGCGCGGCCATCACCGTGTCAAAGAGATGGGCGTCTGCCGGGTTGAACGTCAGGCCGGACGCCCCGCCTTCCGCCACAGTGGGGTCGCCGGGAAGGGCGGCGCAGAGCTTCGACTTGCCCTCAACATCCCGGAAGCGATGACCGTGCCGCCGTGGAATTCCACGGTCAGCGGGTCGTCGCCGCTGCCCGAAACCCCGGCGGGGATCAGGGTCATGTTGAGCTGGCCGATGAAGGTGGCGACAAACCTGGTCGCGGGGTGATGGCAAGGCTCCATAGGGGTGCCGAACTGTGCGGTACGGCCCTTGCTCAAGAGCGCGATGTGGTGCGCCGTGGTCATCGCCTCGATCCGGGCGTGGGCGCTGGCAGCGCCACCGCGGGGCATGAGGGGCACCCCAGTCGCGTTCATTCTGGGTTCATCGAGGCTGAATATACTTTCCCCACCGAACAATCAGGGAGGGAAAAATGACAACGAAGACATTGACTGCTGCCTGCACGCTATTTGCACTGGCAATGAGTATCGCCGCCCCTGTCCATGCCAGTGGCGAGTGCTCGGAGGGGTGCGAGCCGCCGCCCCCGCCGGAAGAGCAAACCAAGGGCAACAATGGCTGGGGCAACGGTCCGGATTCCACGAACGCAGGAAGCTTCTCGGGCGGCACGGCGGAGACAAAGTCGGTGAACGGGCTTGGTGCCGACAAGTTCGACGGCAAGTTCGAGGGGCGCTAGATCGGGATGATGTTTGATGGAAACATCATCCCGATCTCGGGTCTTGGTGGTCGCGTGAGTGATGCGGAAAACCGGAGTCCACTTTTCCGCATCACTCTCTAAAGGCACCCGCGAAGACAACCTGCGGCTGGCGGCCTCTTCCGGCCGCCAGTTTTCAGTCCGGGGCGGCGTCCGGCAGGTGCCGCGCAGCTTCTTTGCGGGCGAAGGGCTTCAGCGTCGGCCCGTGCTGGTCCAGAAAGCCCCGCGCGGCCCTGGGGTCGTGCTTCGACAGGTCGCGGACCCACCAGGCCACGGCCTTCTGGATGAACCAGTCGCGGTCGGGGGCCAGGGCCGCGCACCAGTCCAGAACCCGGGCGCGGATAGCAAGATCCTGATCTTTCGGGAAATTCTGCTTGGTCCAGGGCAGCGTCATCACCAGCGCGGCGCGTCGGGTCCACATGTGGGGGCTGGTCACCCAGGTCTCTACCAGGTCGATGCGCGACGGGTCGGCGACCAGCCGCCTTTGCCCGGCGATGCTGGCATGGTCGGCAAGCGCCCAGGCGTCGAAGTCGGGAACCCACGCGGCGATCAGCCTCCACGCCGCCTCGTCGGGCCGGATGCGCGCCTGGGTCAGAAGTTTGGCCGCAGCGACGCGGGCCTCGTGGATGTTGGTCTGCCACAGGCCCGCGGCCAGCGCCAGGCGGTCCTCCAGGGCAAGTTCGGCCCGCCAACGGTCCGACAGTTCGCCGATCTCGGGCACCGAGACGCCCAGATAGGCCCGCGCGACCTTGTGATAGGCGGCCATTTCAGCGGCCTTCGCGGTGTTGGCGCGGGCTTGCAACTCGGCAAGGGCAGTGTCGACCGTCATGTCGGGGGGGCCTTTTTGCGCACGCAGGCAGAGTGCCAGCCCTCGCGGCCCGGGGCAAGTCAGCGTCGGATCACAAAGCGGACCGACGCGACCGGAATGCCCGCGCGGCTGACAACTGCATCGTTGATGATGCTGCCACCCGGATCGGAATAGAGAATATCGTTGAAACCGAGACGGTTGACGCCGGAAGGTGATCTGAAGTCTGCAGTGTAGGACAGGCGGATCAAGCCGTCTTCCTCGATCACCACCGCTTCGCCCACGGTGTCTTCGCGCTTGCCGGTCCAGCGGCCCGGACCCTGTTCGCGGAAAACCCAGGTCAGGCGATCCTTCTGGCCGTCGTCATAGAGGAAATCCTCGACCACGGTCAGTGCGCGTGCGCCATCGGGGCCGGTAACGGTGCCGTTCAACCGCGCGGTGAAGCGGCGTTCGTCCCCCGTCAGCCAGACGCGGAAATGGCCGCGACCAGTGCTGCGACCCTTGAAGGCCGAGACGAGGTTGATCGGCGCGCCTGGAGTGCGCGGCGGGGCCGGGGTCGCGGCGCAGGCGGCAAGAGGCAGGGCGGCGAGGCCGATGAGTAGGGTTCTGCGCTGCATCATCGGCTCCATTTACCAAAGATACGCCGCGCGCGCGCGGCTGGATCACAGCCGCGCAGCGGTTGCAGGCTTCGGTCCGATTGCTTCGAAGAAATCGCTTCCCTACTCGACCGTTACCGACTTGGCCAGATTGCGGGGCTGGTCCACATCGGTGCCTTTGGCGATGGCCGTGTGATAGGCCAGAAGTTGTGCCGGAACGGCATAGAGGATGGGTGCCCAATGCGGATCGACCGTCGGCAGGGTAAGGGTTTTCCAGGTGCCCTGACCCGCAATCTCCACCCCGCCGGCATCGGAAAGCAGCAGGACCTTGCCCTTGCGCGCCATCACCTCCTGCATGTTCGAAACGGTCTTGTCGAAAAGCGCGTCCTTCGGAGCCAGCACGATCACGGGGACAGCCGCATCGATCAGTGCGATGGGGCCGTGCTTCAGCTCACCCGATGCATAGCCTTCGGCGTGGATATAGCTGATTTCCTTGAGTTTCAGCGCACCTTCCAGGGCCAGGGGGAACATCGGGCCGCGCCCGAGGAACAGGATGTCCTGCGCCTTGCCCAGGTCTTCGGCAACTTTCGCGATCGGGTCTGACAGCGCCAGGGCAGCGTTCATCAAGCCGGGCACCGCGCGCAGGGCCTGCAGCCGGTCGCGCAGGGTCGCCGCGTCGATCCGCCCCCGGTCCTGTGCCGCCTTGAGCGCCATCAGCGCCAGCACGGTCAACTGGCAGGTGAAGGCCTTGGTCGAGGCAACGCCGACCTCGACCCCAGCCAGGATCGGCAGCGCCAGGTCCGATTCCCGCGCGATGGAGGAGGTCGGCACGTTGATCACCGAGACGACCATGGCCACCTTGTCGCGGACATGGCGCAGGGCAGCCAACGTGTCGGCCGTCTCACCGGACTGGCTGACGAAGATCGCCATCGAGGACGGCGACAGGACCGGGTCGCGGTAGCGGAACTCGGACGCGATGTCGATGTCGGCGGGCAGGCCCGCGATCTGCTCGAACCAGTATTTGGCCACATGGCAGGCGTAGGACGCGGTGCCGCAGGCAACCAGCGTCACCCGGTCGATGCCTTTGAAATCAAGTTCTTCCGGCAGTTCCAGCGTGCCGCTGGCCGTGGAGTAGCGTTTCAGGGCGTCGGCGATGACCACTGGCTGCTCGGCGATCTCCTTGGCCATGAAGTGCTTGTACCCGGCCTTTTCGATCCGGGTCGCGTCCAGCTGGATGCGGGTTTCCGCCCGATTGGCGCGGGCGTTGCGGGCGTCATAGATTTCGGCACCCTGACGGGTGACGACGGCCCAGTCGCCCTCCTCCAGATAGGTGACCCGGTCGGTCATCGGGGCCAGAGCGATGGCATCGGACCCCACGAACATCTCGCCATCGCCCCAGCCGATGGCGAGGGGCGAGCCCTTGCGGGCGGCGACCAGCAGGTCGTCATGGCCATCGAACAGAAAGCAGAGCGCGAAGGCGCCATGCAGGCGGGACAATGTCGCTTTCGCCGCCTCGACCGGCGTGGCGCCCCGGTCCATGGCGCGGCGGGTCAGAAGGACCACGGTTTCGGTGTCGGTCTCGGATTCCTGGACATAGCCGTCGGCGGCGAGTTCCGCGCGGAGCTCGCGGAAATTCTCGATGATGCCGTTGTGCACGACCGCCACCCCTCCGGCGCGGTGTGGATGGGCGTTGGTCACCGTCGCCCCGCCATGGGTCGCCCAGCGGGTGTGGCCGATCCCGGCCTTTCCGGCGAGGGGCTGGTGGACCAAGAGGTCCGAAAGGTTCACCAGTTTTCCGACAGCACGGCGGCGATCGAGCTGGCCGCCGTTCACCGTTGCGATCCCGGCTGAATCGTAGCCGCGATACTCCAGGCGCTTCAGCGCCTCGACCAACAGCGGGGCAGCTTCATGATTCCCCAGGACCCCGACAATACCGCACATTCCTAATGTCCTTTTGCCTTCTCGGCCTGAATAGACTTCAACTTTTCGAACATCCTGGTGGCAAGGCCGACCTTGGTGACCTGCCGTGCCCGACCGATCGCGACGGCTTCGGCCGGCACATCTTCGGTGATGACCGAACCGGATCCGGTCAGCGCGCCGTCGCCCACCGTGACCGGGGCCACAAGCATGGTGTCCGAGCCGATGAAGGCGCGTTTGCCGATCACGGTGCGGTGCTTCATCACCCCGTCATAGTTGCAGGTGACCGTGCCCGCGCCGATGTTGGTGTGCTCACCAATGGTGGCATCGCCGATGTAGGTCAGGTGGCCCACCTTGACGCCTTCATCCAGGATCGCGTTCTTGATCTCGACGAAGTTGCCGACATGGACGTCCTCGGCCAGTTCCGCGCCGGGGCGCAGGCGGGCGAAAGGCCCGACTGTTGCGCCGCGACTGATGTGGCAGCCTTCGAGATGGCAGAAACCCTTGATCTCGGCCCCGGATTCCACGGTGACGCCGGGGCCGAAGAAAACGTTCGGCCCGATGATCGCGTCGCGGCCGATGTGGGTGTCCAGCGCGAAGAACACGGTTTCGGGGGCGGTCAGGGTGACGCCGTTCTCCAGCGCGTGCGTGCGGGCGCGGGTCTGGAAGGCGGCTTCGGCCTCGGCCAGTTGGTGCCTGGTGTTGACGCCCAGCGTCTCGGCTTCATCGCAGAGGACGACCCCGGCAGAGAGGCCGCGACTGCGCGCCAGTTCGACGATGTCGGTCAGATAGTATTCCTGCGCGGCATTGTCGTTCTTCACCTCGGCGATGAGGGAGAAGAGCGTCTTCGCCCCGGCACAGACAACGCCCGAGTTGCAGAGGGTTATCGCGCGTTCCTCGGGCGAGGCATCCTTGAATTCGCGGATGGCCAGAAGTTCGTCCCCGTCTGTCAGAAGGCGGCCGTAGCGACCCGGATCCCTGGCGTGGAAGCCAAGGATGACGACAGCGTGGCGCGACCGGGCGTCCAGCATCTGGCGGAGGGTTTCCTCGCCGATGAGGGGAGTGTCGGCGTAAAGGACGATGGCCTCGCCCTCGGCGTCGGCAAGGATCGGTGCGGCTTGGGCGACGGCGTGTGCGGTGCCAAGCTGGGGGTTCTGGACGACGGTCTCGACCGCTTCGTTGAAGGCGGTGGCAGAGGCCGCGACCGCCCCGCCGGCATGGCCGGTGACCGTGACGATGCGGGAAGGCTCAAGCGCCTGGGCGGTTGCGAGGGCGTGGTGCAGCAAGGGGGCGGCGGCGACCTGGTGCAGCACCTTCGGCAGGTCGGAGTTCATCCGCGTGCCTTGCCCTGCGGCCAAAACGATGACTGAAACCTGCATTCTGCCCTTCCAAACTGCCGGTGCCCGTTTTACCCCCGTGGCGAAGGGTGGCAAGGGGCCGCGCTTCACGACAGGTTACAGGACTGCCAAACATGCGCTGTGTAGTGTTCGATCTGGACGGAACTTTGGCAGACACGTCGGCGGACTTGCTGGCGGCGGCAAATGCGTCGCTTCCCCGGGCCGTGCTGGGGCCCGAAGATGCGCTGACGGCCTTTCATGGCGGGCGGGCGATGCTGCGGCTGGGGTTCCGGCGGCTGGGAACCGAATGGTCTGAAGCCGACGTCGACGCGGGCTATCCGGTGCTTCTGGAGGCCTACCGGCAGGCGATCGCCACCCATACGCGGCTTTACCCGGGGGCGATGGAGGCGGTGGAGGCGCTGAAGGCTGCGGGGATCGTGGTGTCGGTCTGCACCAACAAGCCGGAGGCGCTGGCAGAGCTTCTGTTGCGGACGCTCGGGGTGCGGGGGGCCTTTGGGGCGCTGGTCGGGGCCGACACGTTTCCGGTCCGAAAACCCGATCCGACCCCGTACCGGGCGGCGGTGGAGCGGGCGGGGGGTGTGGTTCGGCGGTCGCTGCTGGTGGGGGACACCGAGACGGATGCGAAGACGGCGGCGGCGGCGGGGGTGCCGGTTGTGCTGGTGACCTTCGGGCCGGAGGGGCGCGGAGTGGCGCGGTTCCGGCCGACGGCATTGCTGGACCGGTTTGCCGACTTGCCGACGCTGGCAGCGCGGTTGCTGGGTTGAGCCGCCAGCGCGATGGAAGAGGTGAACCTTTCCAGAAATCAACTGGGTGGGCAGGGGCGTTCAGAAGATCTCCAGCCATAGTCGGGAGCGCCGCCTTTTCGGTGGCGCAGTCTGCCTTGTGCCGGGCCCCGCGATCGGCGGCGAGGTGCCGCAAGGCATTTCGGCGGTGATGAATGTGGCGACGCTGATCGGCACCATTCTTTTTGCGCAGGTCTTCGGCTACAGCGGGATGCGGGAAAGTGGACTGCGGTTTTCCGCGTCAATCACGCGACCATCGGGAATCGAGATCAGGATGATGTTTCTATCAAGCATCATCCTGATCTAATGCATGCCGGAGGCTCGCGGAACACCCTCGCCCATCGTTGCCTTCTACCTGGCGGCACCCCTTCTGTTGGCGGTGCCGGTGATGTATCTGCGGGTGGAGCGGCGGACAACTGAGGCGCAGGCATGGAACGATTCACCGGTAGTTTCACCCAGCAAGAACCGATCCCGGAAGCCGGGATCGACGCGGCGCTGGCGGTGCTGCGCCACGGGCGGCTGCACCGCTACAACACGGTGGCGGGCGAGGCGGCCGAGACGGCGCTGCTTGAGGAAGAGTTTGCCGCCTATGTGGGGGCGAGGTATTGCGTCGCGCTCGCCTCGGGCGGGGCGGCGATGGCCTGTGCGTTGCGGGCGTGCCAGGTGAAGCCCGGCGATCCGGTGCTGTCGAATGCCTTCACGCTGGCCCCGGTGCCGGGGGCGATCGCGTCGGTGGGGGCAAGGCCGGTCTTTGTCGAGGTGACCGAGGATCTGACCATCGACCTTGCGCATCTGGAGGCTGCGGCGAAGGCTTCGGGGGCGACGGTTCTCCTGTTGTCGCACATGCGGGGCCATGTCTGCGACATGGAGGCGCTGATGGCCTTGTGCGACCGGCTGGATCTGCGGGTGATTGAGGATTGCGCGCACACGATGGGGGCTGCGTGGAAGGGTGTGCCGTCGGGGCGGCACGGGGTGATCGGCTGCTATTCGACGCAGACCTACAAGCACATGAACTCGGGCGAGGGCGGCTTTCTGGTCACCGACGACGCCGGGCTTGCAGCGCGGGCGATCCTGCTGTCGGGGTCCTACATGCTGTATGCCCGCCACCGTGCCGCGCCGGGGCCGGAGGTGTTCGAGGCGCTGAAGCTGGACGTGCCGAACGTCTCCAGCCGGATGGACAACCTGCGGGCGGCGATCCTGCGGCCGCAGATCGCGATGCTGGACGACCGCCGGGCGCGGTGGCGCGCGCTGTATCAGGGGATGGAGCAAGGGCTTGCGGGTGTGGCCGGGGTCCGGCTGATCCCTCGCCCGCAGCATGAAGATTATGTCGGGTCGTCGTTCCAGTTCCTGTTGCCGGGATGGCCGCCGGGCCGGGTGGCGGCGCTTGTCGCGGCCGCGGCAGAGCGGGGGGTGGAGCTGAAGTGGTTCGGCGCGGCTGACCCGGCAGGGTTCACCAGCCGCTACGCGCATTGGCGCTATGCCGCGACCGAGGCGTTGCCGCAGACCGACCGGATCCTGTCCGGTCTGATCGACATGCGGCTGCCGCTGACGTTCCGGCCCGAGGATGTGGCGCAGATCGCGCGGATCATTGCCGAGGCCGTCGCGCAGGCCGGTCGGGATGCGGCACCGGCACCGGTCGTGGTCCCGGCTGCGGACTGATGGGCTGGCTGTTCCGCCCGGCGCGGGCTGCGGGTCCGCTGACGCGGAGTCTGCTGCGGCTGGCCGATCCCAGGCTCTTTGTGAAACTGGTGCTCGGGGTTGCGGTGGCCGGGCTGGTCGTCGTGCCGCTGGCCGCGGATCTGGTGAACGCCGCGACGAAGACGGCATCAAGTACGCAGGGCGATTGCCGCATCGTGCGGGTCATCGACGGCGACACGGTGTCGCTGCTCTGTCCGGAGGACGGGATTGAAAACGCGCGGCTTCTGGGGTTTGACACGCCCGAGAAATATGCGCCGAGATGCCTGGGCGAGTTCATGGCAGCCGAGCGGGCGTCGTGGCACCTGCGGGCGCTGATCCAGCGGGCGGATCAGCTGACGCTGACCCGTGACGGCAGGGATCGGTACGGCCGGGCGCTGGTCAGGCTGGAACTGGACGGCGTCGATGTGGCACGGACGATGGTCCGCGATGGCTACGGCCGGGCCTATGGTGGTGGCCTCCGGGGGACCTGGTGCTGATGCGGATCGTGCGCGAGACCGGTTTGTCGATGACGGTAGAGCTGGGCGAGCTGACGGTCACCATGCTGTCGGACGGTGAGACTGCGCTGCCGGTGGATCGGTTGTGCGGACCGGATGGCGGGGCTTGGGCCGACCTTGCGGGGGCCGATCTGGTGGACGGCAAGCTGCGGCTGCCGGTCCGGGCCTTTCTGGTGCGGGGGGCGGAGGGGTGCCTGCTGATCGACACCGGGGCAGGGAGTGCCTGGCATGCCTCGCTGGGGCGGCTGGGCGAGGCGATGGCCGAGGCGGGGGTGGGCGCGAATGAAGTGACGGCGGTGGCCCTGACCCATACGCATGTGGATCACCTGTCGGGGCTGGTGGACAGGGAGGGCGGGCTGGCCTTTCCGAACGCCATGCAGGTCTTTGTCGCGACCGAGGAGCTGATGGCTTTCCGGGCCGAGCCGCGGATGATCCCGGTCCAGTCGCGTCTTGTGCCTTTGGAGCAGGGCGACGGGCCCTTGCGCGGGGTCAGTGCGATCAATGCTCCGGGCCATTCGCCGGGGCATATGGCGTTTCTGGTCGAGGGGCGGATGCTGATCTGGGGCGACATCGTCCACCACGCAGCGGTGCAGTTCGCCTGGCCCAAGGTGACCTGGTCCTTCGACGAGGATCAGGCTCAGGCACGGGCGACGCGGGCCGTGCTGATGGACCAGGCGGTTGCGGCAGGCTGGATCGTCGCGGGCGCGCATCTGCCGGGCGCGGGGATCGGCCGTGTCGAGCGGGCAGGGCCCGCCTATGCCTTCCGCCCCTTGGCGCGGTAGGTCACGGTTGCTGCGGATAGGGCGAGGTGCCGCCGAGGCTGGAGTTGGTATGCTCGATCAGCACCGCGGCAAGGCAGGCCTCGTCTTCGCAAGCATCGCGGCGGGCGATGAACTCCGCGTCGCGCGGCGGATTTGCAAGGTCCACCTGCTGGCCGGTCGCGTTTTCCACGGCATAGATCCAGGCGAGATCATCCAGCCGACCCATGCGCCAGATCAGGGGGGGCTGGTTTTCGGCCGAGGCGCACAGGATCTGATGCGCGGGACGGGTCGGCGCATCGCAGGCAATGTCAGAGAGGACAAGCGCATAGCGACGCTCCAGTTCGGCGATGCGTGCCTCGACGGCGTCAAGGTCGACCCCTTGGGCCCGGGCCAGCTGGGGCAGGCCGGACGTGGCGATCAGGCCGAGGGCGACGGTGAGACAGGGGCGCATCGACAGGGCCTTTCCGGCATGGCTGAGCCGGAGCAGAAGCCGGATCAACGGCAGGGTCAAGGTGGGGGGAACCTGCCCCGGCACGTTCGCCGTCACGGCTTTGGCGCCGTGCCGCGCGGTCGCAGCGAAAGATTGAAAATGTCTGATGAAAACTGTACCTCGGAAGCCTGCCGTGACGATTTGCGGCACGGATTTCCGCCCGGCTTCGGTTGACCCCGTGCGGGGGCCAGAGTAAACGGGCGAGAAGACCAGGCGGACCGTCCAGAGTTCGCGTGCGCCATGTCGTCACCATCAAGGAGCCCCCTCGTGGACCTGCTTCTCCGAGAGTATCTTCCCATACTTATCCTTCTGGCCATTGCGACCGGTCTGGGTCTGGTTCTGATCCTTTCGGCGGCGATGCTGGCGGTGCGCAATCCCGACCCCGAAAAGGTCAGCGCCTACGAATGCGGTTTCAACGCCTTTGACGACGCCCGGATGAAGTTCGACGTGCGCTTCTACCTTGTGTCGATCCTGTTCATCATCTTCGACCTTGAAGTCGCATTCCTGTTCCCCTGGGCCGTGGCCTTCGGTGAGATCAGCATGGCGGCCTTCTGGTCGATGCTGCTGTTCCTGGCCGTGCTGACCATCGGGTTCGCCTATGAATGGAAGAAGGGGGCGATGGAATGGGAGTGATGACCGGGAACGCGGCCGGGGCCGACCACGAGGTCGCGGTCCAGGCCCTGAACCGCGACCTGCAGGACAAGGGGTTCATCCTCACCTCGACCGAGGACATCATCAACTGGGCGCGCATCGGCTCCTTGCACTGGATGACCTTCGGCCTTGCCTGCTGCGCGGTCGAGATGATGCACACCTCGATGCCGCGCTATGATCTGGAACGGTTCGGGACCGCGCCGCGTGCCAGCCCGCGCCAGTCGGACCTGATGATCGTCGCGGGCACGCTGACCAACAAGATGGCCCCGGCCCTTCGCAAGGTCTATGACCAGATGCCGGAACCCCGATATGTGATCAGCATGGGGTCCTGCGCGAACGGCGGCGGGTATTACCACTACAGTTATTCGGTGGTGCGCGGTTGTGACCGGATCGTGCCGGTGGACATCTACGTTCCAGGCTGCCCGCCCACGGCCGAGGCGCTTCTGTACGGTATCTTGCAGTTGCAGCGGAAGATCCGCCGCACCGGCACTTTGGTGAGGTGATCATGTCCGAGGCCCTGCAGGAACTGGCGGCAATCATTGAACTGAAGCAGGCTGAGGCCGTGGTCTCGGCCACGGTCGCACATGGCGAGCTGACGCTGGTGGCGAACCTTGCGACCCTGAGGGCTTTGGCCGAAACCCTGCGCGACGACCCCTCGTGCCGCTTCTCGACCCTGGTCGACATCACCGCGATCGACCACCCGGAACGCAGCACGCGGTTTGATGTGGTCTACCATTTCCTGTCGATGTATCGGAACCACCGCATCCGCGTGAAGGTCAAGGTCGGCGAGGACGAGATGGTGCCCTCGCTGATCGACCTGTATCCGGCGGCCAACTGGTTCGAGCGGGAAGTGTTCGACATGTTCGGCATCCTGTTCTCGGGCCATCCGGACCTGCGGCGGATCCTGACCGACTACGGCTTTCGCGGCCACCCGTTGCGCAAGGACTTTCCGACCACCGGCTATACCGAGGTCCGCTATGACGAGGCCCTGAAACGCGTGGTCTATGAGCCGGTCAGCCTGGTGCAGGAATACCGTCAGTTCGATTTCATGAGCCCGTGGGAGGGTGCGGAATACATCCTTCCGGGCGACCAGAAGGGCGCCAAGTGAAGCCGGGACTTGCCATAGGCGACAGCGCGGTCTTCCGACTGACGATCGGGGCCGGGCATACCGTGCCGGCGCTGTTTCCCGAGGCGACAAAGTTTCAGGACATGCCGGAGGTTCTGGCGACGGGCTACATGGTCGGACTGATGGAATGGGCCTGTATCGAGCAGCTTGCACCTTACTGTGACGAGGGCGAGGGCTCGCTTGGAACGCATGTCGACATCAGCCACGTCGCGCCGACGCCGCCCGGCCTGACGGTGACGGTGGAAACCGAAGTGACCGCGATCGAGGGCAAGTTCGTCTGGTTCGGGGTCCGCGCGCATGACGGGGTCGATCTGATCGGCGAGGGGCGGCTTCAGCGTGCCGTGGTGCGCTGGGAAAAGTTCGTGCCGAAGGCAATGGCCAAGGCGGAGAAAACGTTGCAGGAGGATTTGCTATGATGGGTGGCTACTACATGGGTGGCATCAGCCTGTTCTGGATGCTGATCGTCGGTGCGCTGATCGTGATCCCGTTCTGGCGGCTCTTGCCGAAGTTCGGAATACCGAACTGGGTTGCGGTCTTCACGCTGTTTCCGCTGGTGGCGCTGGTGCTGTTGTGGGTCTTGGCCTTCAAGGACGACCTCGACGGGAAGGGCGGAGGCGCGTGATGGACGGCGACATCCGCGTGAACACCTATGACGACGGCTCGACCGATTTCGAGACCGGCGAGCAGCGCATCCGCAATTTCAACATCAACTTCGGCCCGCAGCATCCGGCAGCACACGGCGTGTTGCGGCTGGTGCTGGAACTGGACGGCGAGATCGTCGAACGCTGCGATCCGCATATCGGCCTGCTGCACCGCGGCACCGAGAAGCTGATGGAATCTCGGACCTACCTGCAGAACCTGCCCTATTTCGACCGGCTGGATTACGTCGCGCCGATGAACCAGGAACATGCCTGGTGTCTGGCCATCGAAAAGCTGACCGGCACGGTCGTGCCGCGCCGGGCCAGCCTGATCCGGGTGCTGTATTCCGAGATCGGGCGGGTGCTGAACCACCTTCTCAACGTGACCACGCAGGCGATGGACGTGGGCGCGCTGACCCCGCCGCTCTGGGGCTTTGAGGAACGCGAGAAGCTGATGGTGTTCTACGAGCGCGCCTGCGGGGCGCGGCTTCACGCGGCCTACTTCCGCCCCGGCGGGGTGCATGTCGATCTGCCCGATGCGCTGGTCGAGGATATCGACGCCTGGGCGGATCAGTTCCCGCGTGTGCTGGATGATATCGACAGCCTTCTGACCGAAAACCGCATCTTCAAGCAGCGCAATGCCGACATCGGGGTGGTCACCGAAAAGGACATCCTGGACTGGGGCTATTCCGGCGTGATGGTGCGCGGGTCGGGCCTTGCGTGGGATCTGCGGCGCAGCCAGCCCTATGAATGCTATGACGAGTTCGATTTCCAGATTCCGGTCGGCAAGAACGGCGACTGCTATGACCGTTACCTCTGCCGGATGGCGGAAATGCGCGAGTCGACCAGGATCATCCGCCAGGCCTGCGCCAAGCTGCGGGTCGAACGCGGCGACGTGCTGGCGCGCGGCAAGATCACACCGCCGAAGCGGGGCGAGATGAAGACCTCGATGGAGGCGCTCATCCACCACTTCAAGCTTTACACCGAGGGCTTCCACGTCCCGGCGGGTGAGGTTTATGCCGCCGTCGAGGCGCCGAAGGGCGAGTTCGGGGTCTATCTGGTGGCCGACGGGACCAACAAGCCCTACCGCGCGAAAATCCGGGCTCCGGGCTATCTGCACCTGCAGTCGATGGACTGGATCTGCAAGGGGCATCAGCTTGCGGACGTGTCGGCGATCATCGGGACGATGGACGTGGTGTTCGGGGAGATCGACAGGTGATCGCGCCTGGCCCTCTGACGCTGCCGGATGTTCTTCCGGCCCCCGGCATGACGCCTGCCCTGCCGTTTCTGATCACTGCGAGTCTGTAGAATGCTGCGTCGTCTTCACCCCCACCAGCCTGCCTCATTCGCCTTCACCCCGGCAAACCTCGCCTGGGCGCGGGCGCAGATCACCAAGTATCCCGAAGGCCGCCAGGCCAGCGCGATCATCCCGCTTCTGTGGCGCGCGCAGGAGCAGGAGGGGTGGCTGTCGCGCCCCGCCATCGAACATGTCGCCGACATGCTGGGCATGGCCTATATCCGGGCGCTGGAAGTGGCGACCTTCTACTTCATGTTCCAGTTGCAGCCGGTCGGGTCGGTGGCGCATATCCAGATTTGTGGCACGACCTCCTGCATGATCTGCGGGGCGGAGGACCTTGTGGCGGTGTGCAAGGAACTGATCTCGAAGCAGCCGCATACCCTTTCCGCCGATGGCAAGTTCAGCTGGGAAGAGGTCGAGTGCATGGGCGCCTGCGCCAACGCGCCGATGGCCCAGATCGGCAAGGATTACTACGAGGACCTGACGCCGGACAAACTGCGCGAGTTGATCGGGCGGTTTTCCAGGGGCGAGGTGCCGGTGCCGGGACCGCAGAACGGGCGCTATGCGTCGGAACCGGCAAGCGGGCTGACCAGCCTCAAGGAGTTCGAGTCGGGCCGCAAGCAGTACAACGCCAGCGCCCAGGCGGCGGTGGATCTTAGGGACACGGTCAAGCGGATCGACGGCACCGAAGTGCCGCTGGCGACGCCCTGGCTGGGGGTGGTGGCCAAGCCGGTGAAGGTCAAGGCCGAGCCGAACTCCGCGGCGAGACCGGTGCCAAGGCCCAAGGTCGATGCGGCTCCGGTCGCGGCCGGGGCGGGGACGAAGCCCAAGGCGCTGAAGGCGGCGCGCAACGGCAAGGCGGATGATCTGAAGCTGATCCTGGGGATCGGGCCAAAGCTGGAGGCGCTGTGCCACAGCCTCGGCTTCTTCCATTTCGACCAGATCGCCGAGTGGACCGAGGCCGAGGTCGCCTGGGTCGACGAGAATCTTGAAGGTTTCAAGGGCCGCGTGACCCGCGACAAGTGGGTGGTGCAGGCGAAGATCCTTGCAGCCGGCGGGTCGGTCGAGGCGGCCGAAGCGGCAGCGCGGGGATAAGCGGGTAAGGGGTGTGGCCGTTTCCGGCAGAGCGGGGCGGCCTTTGGAAAGCAGGACAGCATGGGCGAACCGGAGACTGACACGACGATCGGCACAGGCGGCTGGGCCCTGGTGGTCGCCGCTGGCCTGGTGTCTTTTGCCGTGCTGTGGTCGCTGCTGAACTATCACCTGTTCCCGGCGGCTGTCTTTGCCCTGGCGATCGCTCTGGTCGTCCTGCTGATTCTGCACCGGCTTGCCCTTGCCGTGACCCGATACGAGGATGGCGAAGCCCAGCGTCAGGTGCGCAGGATCGTGCCTGCCTCTGCCGCGATCGAGGGCGGAGCCCGGGTCAGCGGCATCGAAGGTGCCCAGGCCTCGCCGGTTGTTGCGGTGCCGGTGCGGCCCGCTCTGCGGTCCGACCCGGCAAAACCGGTGCCGCTGCGGCCCTCGGGCGTGGTGACGCCCTTGTCCAGACTTGAACCGGCACCGATCCTTCCGCCGCAGCCGGTCGCGGTTGCCCCGGCGGCGCATCTGGCCGCCGAGACGGTCCCGGCGGAAGCCCCGGTGAAAACGCCGGTCGCGTCAGCGGTGCCGGAGGGTGCAAAGGCGCAAAAGGCCGCAGCCATGCCGAAAGCCGCAGCCAAGCCCAAGGGCGAGCCCAAGCCAAAGGCAGAATTCAAGGTGAAAACCGATCTCGTCGCCAAGGCCGCAGCCGCGCCGATGGTCGGGCCGGCGGTCGGGCCCGCGGTCGGGCCCGCAGACAAGCCCAAGGGTGGCTCCAAGGCGAAAGCCGGCGAAAAGCCCAAGGCGGCGGCACAGCCGAAGGCAGCAAAGGCTGCCTCGGTCGGTCTTGTGCGCCTGACGGCACCGCGTGGGGGCAAGGCGGATGACCTCAAGCTGATCGACGGGGTCGGTCCGGCGCTGGAAAAGCTGGTGAACAGCCTGGGCTTTTACCATTTCGACCAGATCGCCGCCTGGACGGACGCGGATATCGCGCTGGTCGATGCCGAGTTGAAGTCGTTCAAGGGACGCGCCGCGCGCGACAGATGGGTGATCCAGGCGAAGATCCTGGCCAATGGAGGAACGGTCGAAGAGGCCGCCACCGCCGCAAAGGCGTGACAGGCGGGGTAGCACTGCGCCCCGGAGAAACGGGCCGCATCAAAGGGAGTGACACGGAATGCGTAAGGCAGAGAATGTGAATGCCCCTTGGCTGGGCGGCTGGATGATCGGGGCGGCGGCCGGGCTGGTCGCCTTCGCCGCCTTGACGATCATCGGTGAGTTCGACCTGACGCCCGCAGTGGTGATCGGGGCTGTGGTGGCAGTGCTTGCCGGGCTGATCCTCGGCATGCCCTGGGGTGCTGGCGACGGTGCTGGCGACAGGGTGCGGTTCGCGCGGGCGGTCTCTCCGCCGGCAGCGGCAGATGCTTCCCGTCCGGCCGAGCCGAAGCCGGAGCCGGTGTCGGCAGCCGGTGTGTCGGCCCCCAGGTCGGATGCGTCGAAGCCCGCCGCCAAGCCCGGGACCAAGGCAAAGCCAAAGCCAAAGCTGGCCAAACCCGCGGGGCCGGTTCGGCTGACAGCGCCGCGCAACGGCAAGGCCGATGATCTGAAAGAGATCGAGGGCATCGGGCCGGCGATGGAGAAGCTGCTCAACTCTCTGGGCTTTTATCATTTCGACCAGATCGCCACTTGGTCGGATGCCGATGTGGCGCTGGTCGATGCCGAGATGAAGACCTTCAAGGGCCGGATCACCCGTGACAAATGGGTGTCACAGGCCAGGATCATCGTGACCGAAGGCCTTGAGGCTTTCCGCGAACGCGCCAAGACAAACACCTACTGAGAACCATGGCACAGAACCGTCCCGATCCAGACGATGCCAAGCGCGCCCGACAGGCGCGACTGGTGGCCTATGTGCTGGCCGGGACCATGGGGCTCTGGCTGCTGGCGCAGTGGCTGGGGGGAGAAATGGGGTGGGACGCGCGCTATGTGTTCCTCTTCGACTTCGCAGCCATCGCGGCCTTTGTCTGGGCAATGGTGGTGACGTATCAGATCTGGCGGGGACGCCGGGGTTAGGAAGACTGGGATGCTCAAGGATCAGGACCGCATTTTCACCAACCTTTACGGGATGCATGACCGCAGCCTGAAGGGCGCGATGCAGCGCGGGCATTGGAACGGCACCGCCGAAATCATCAAGCGCGGGCGCGATGTGATCGTGGAGCAGGTGAAGGCTTCGGGCCTGCGGGGCCGGGGCGGCGCGGGCTTCCCGACCGGCCTGAAGTGGTCGTTCATGCCAAAGCAGTCGGACGGACGGCCGTCCTATCTGGTGGTGAACGCCGACGAATCCGAACCCGGCACCTGCAAGGATCGGGAAATCATGCGCCACGATCCGCACACGCTGATCGAGGGCTGTCTGATTGCGTCTTTCGCGATGGGGGCGAACGCCTGCTACATCTACATCCGCGGCGAATACATCCGGGAACGTGAGGCGCTGCAGGCGGCGATCGACGAATGCTATGACGCGGGCCTTCTGGGCAGGAACGCCGCGAAGTCGGGCTGGGACTTCGACCTTTACCTGCATCACGGCGCCGGGGCCTATATCTGCGGCGAGGAAACCGCGCTGCTGGAAAGCCTGGAAGGCAAGAAGGGGATGCCGCGGATGAAGCCGCCGTTCCCGGCGGGGTCGGGGCTTTACGGCTGCCCGACCACGGTGAACAACGTGGAGTCGATTGCCGTCGTCCCGACGATCCTGCGCCGGGGGCCGGACTGGTTCGCCTCATTCGGGCGGCCGAACAACGTAGGCACCAAGATCTTCGGCATCTCGGGCCATGTGGCAGCGCCTTGCGTCGTCGAAGAGGCAATGTCGATCCCGCTGAAGGAGCTGCTGGAGCGGCACTGCGGCGGGGTGCGGGGCGGCTGGAAGAACCTGAAGGCGGTAATCCCGGGTGGGTCATCCGTGCCGCTTCTGACGGCGACGCAATGCGACGACGCGATCATGGACTTCGACTGGCTGCGCGAGCAGCGGTCGGGTCTGGGGACGGCGGCGGTGATCGTGATGGACCAGTCCACCGACGTCATCAAGGCGATCTGGCGGCTGTCGAAGTTCTACAAGCACGAAAGCTGCGGCCAGTGCACCCCCTGCCGCGAGGGCACCGGATGGATGATGCGGGTCATGGACCGGCTGGTGCGCGGCGAGGCGGAGGTCGAGGAGATCGACATGCTCCTGTCGGTGACCAAGCAGGTCGAGGGCCATACGATCTGTGCCCTTGGCGATGCCGCCGCCTGGCCGATCCAGGGCTTGATCCGCGCTTTCCGCGACGAGATCGAGGACCGCATCAAGGCCAGGCGGACCGGGCGGGTCAGCGCGGTCGCGGCGGAGTGATGCGGATGGCATCGGATCTTGTCGAAGCTGGCGATGTGCCGCGGGCGCGGGGGCGCATCGCCTCATACGCGCATGAAGGTGCCCGCCCGGCTTGGGCACCTCCGATGACATTGATGGACGAGCTGTTCTGGACCAATGGTGGCCCTGTTGTCCACAAATGGCATCACTACCTGCCAATCTATGACCGATATCTCGGACCATGGCGCGGTCGCCCGGTGCGGATGCTGGAGATCGGGGTAAGCCGGGGCGGCTCGATGGCTTTGTGGCGCAAGTTCCTTGGACCTGAAGCGGTACTGTTCGGCATCGACATCGATCCAGCCTGTGCTGCCTTTGACGGTCAGGCCGCGCAAGTGCGTATCGGTTCGCAGGCAGACCCGGAGTTTCTGCGCAAGGTTGTCGCCGAGATGGGCGGCGTCGATATCGTGCTGGATGACGGCAGCCATGTCTCGCGACACATTCGTGCCAGTCTTGACGTGCTTTATCCTCTGGTCTCGGAGGGCGGTCTCTACATGATCGAGGACCTGCACGCCTGCTACTGGCGCAGCTACGGTGGCGGATATCGCCGTCCCGGCAGCTTTCTGGAAACCGTAAAGACGATGATCGACGATATTCACCATTGGTATCACGATCAGGGCGAACACATTCCGGCGACGGCGGGCCATCTGGGCGCGATCCACGTTTACGACAGCATGGTCGTGCTGGAAAAGATGACCGTGTCCCCGCCGCGCCACAGTCGGAGGGGGCGGGAATGACCGCCGTCCGGTCGCCTGGCAGGCTTGTGCTGCTTGTGCTGCTTGCGCTATTGCCGGTTGCCGGCTGCGTTGCCGCCGCCCCTGCCGACCAGCGTATTCCCGAGCCTGTGCGGGTCAGCAATGGCGGTCTTCCGTTCCAGATGTGGGAAGGTGCCCTGGCCCGACGTGCGGCGGATGCGGCCTGTGGGGGCCGCGTGAACGTCTCGATCTACGACCGCTTCGACCGGGCGACAGGCGAATGGGTCTTTTCGGAGGGGTGCGCATGACGAATGCTGCCGTCTCCGGTCACACACCGCCGGGAACCCCGCTTTGTCATGGCATATCAAGGGGCGTTGCCCCCACCTCATGGCTACGAGCAGCCAAGGAGGCCAACATGTTTCGTACCATCATCCTGTCCCTGACCCTTGCCGCCACGCCCGCGCTGGCGCTGGTGCCGATCAACGAGAACCTCGAGATCCGCGAGAAGCTTCTTCAGGGGTTCATCGGTGACGCCATCGCCGACAACTGCCCGACCATCGAGCCGCGCAAGCTGCGCGCGCTGGGTGAGTTGAACAAGCTGCGCGATTATGCGCTGAAGCAGGGCTACGAGGCCAGCGTCGTGCGTGAGTTCGTCACCTCGAAGGTAGAGAAAGCGAAGTTCAAGGCCGAAGCGGCGGACTGGCTGAAAGCCAAGGGTGCGGAGCCGGGGAACGAGGCCGCCTATTGCGCCATCGGGGAAGAGGAAATCCTGAAGGAAAGCCTGATCGGATATCTCCTGAGGTCCACGAAATGAGCAAATCCCGTCACCTGGCCGAGTTGAACGTGGGGCGCCTTCTGGCGCCCACCAACGACCCGCGCGTGGCCGAGTTCATGGCGGCACTCGACCGGGTGAACGGGATGGGCAAGCGTAGCCCTGGGTTCGTCTGGATGATGGAAGCCAAGATCGACGGCGACCCGCAGTTCGTGTCGAACCTGACCGTCTGGGAAAGCGTCGAGACGCTGGAGCATTTCGTCTTCAACACCGTCCACCGCACCTTCTACGAACGTCGGGCCGAGTGGTTTCAGGTGCTGGGCCGGATGCATTTCGTCATGTGGTGGGTGCCTGCGGGGCATCGCCCCACGCTGGACGAGGCACTGGAGCGGTTGAAGCATCTGGAAGCGCGCGGCGACAGCGACCATGCCTTCGGCTGGACATATCTGAAAGAAGCGCAGGCGTGGAAGACCCACGGTTGCGCGCAAGTGGCGGCGGAGTAGGGCCATGACCAACCTCAAGAAAATCAACATCGACGGGACCCTCGTCGAGGTCGATGGCGCGATGACCATCATTCAGGCGGCGGAAGTCGCAGGGGTGGAGATCCCGCGCTTCTGCTACCACGAGCGGCTGTCGATCGCTGGGAACTGCCGGATGTGTCTGGTCGAGGTGGTGGGCGGCCCGCCGAAGCCCGCGGCCTCCTGCGCGATGCAGGTCCGTGACCTGCGCCCCGGCCCGGAGGGGCAGGCGCCCGTGGTCAAGACCCGCTCGCCGATGGTCAAGAAGGCCCGCGAGGGGGTGATGGAGTTCCTGCTCATCAACCACCCGCTCGACTGCCCGATCTGCGACCAGGGCGGGGAATGCGACCTGCAGGATCAGGCGATGGCCTACGGCGTGGACTTCAGCCGCTACCGCGAGCCGAAGCGGGCGTCGGAAGACCTGAACCTTGGCCCCTTGGTCGATACCCACATGACGCGCTGCATTTCCTGCACCCGCTGCGTGCGCTTTACCACGGAAGTCGCCGGGATCGCCCAGATGGGGCAGACGGGGCGCGGCGAGGACAGCGAAATCACCAGCTATCTGAACCTGACGCTGGATTCCAACCTTCAAGGCAACATCATCGACCTTTGCCCGGTGGGGGCGCTGACCTCGAAGCCCTATGCGTTCACCGCGCGGCCATGGGAGCTGACGAAGACCGAAAGCATCGACGTGATGGATGCGCTGGGGTCGAACATCCGCATCGACACCAAGGGCCGCGAAGTCATGCGCTTCCTGCCGCGCAACCATGACGGCGTGAACGAGGAGTGGATTTCGGACAAGACCCGGTTCGTCTGGGATGGGTTGCGTCGGCAGCGTCTGGACACGCCCTATGTGCGTGAGAACGGACGATTGCGGAAGGCCTCATGGGGTGAAGCCCTGACGCGGGCAGCAGCGGCGATGCAGGGCAGGAAGGTGGCCGGTCTGGTCGGCGATCTGGCCCCGGTCGAGGCGGCTTATTCCTTGAAAACGCTGGTGGAATCGCTGGGTGGTCATGTCGAGTGCCGGACCGATGGGGCCAAGCTGCCGGTCGGCAACCGCTCGGCCTACGTCGGGACGGCGAAGATCGAGGACATCGACAGCGCCAAGGTGATCCTGCTGATCGGGACCAATCCGCGGGTCGAATCGCCGGTGCTGAACGCCCGCATCCGCAAGGCCTGGGCCAATGGCGCTATGGTGGGGCTTTTCGGCGAGAGGGTCGATCTGACCTATGACTACAAGCACATGGGCTCGGATCGTGCGGCGCTGGTGGAGTTGGTGAGCCGCGTGACCCAGAAGGACAACACGCTGGTCATCATCGGACAGGGCGCAATAAACGAAGCCGATGGCGAGGCGGTGCTGAGCCAGGCGATGGCCTATGCCACCGGCGCGGGGGCCAAGTTCATGGTCCTGCACACGGCAGCGGGCCGGGTCGGCGCGATGGACGTGGGCGCGGTGACCGAGGGCGGGATCGCGATGGCGACGCAAGGCGCGCAGGTGATCTACAACCTTGGCGCGGACGAGGTCGAGATCAGCCGCGACGGGGCCAATGCTCCGTTCGTGATCTATCAGGGGTCGCACGGCGACCGGGGGGCGAACCGGGCGGACATCATCCTGCCAGGCGCGGCCTATACCGAGGAGAATGGCCTGTTCGTCAACACCGAAGGGCGGCCGCAACTGGCCTTCCGCGCGGGGTTTGCCCCCGGTGAGGCGAAGGAGAACTGGGCGATCCTGCGCGCGTTGTCGGCGGAACTGGGCGCGCAACTGCCGTGGGATTCGCTGGCGGCTCTGCGGGCGGCACTGGTGCAGGCGCATCCGCATCTTGGCCGCATCGACGAGGTGCCGGAGAACGATTGGCAGCCCTTGCCGGTGAAAGCCCCGGCCAGGGCCACCTTCCGCAATGCGATCAAGGATTTCTACCTGACCAATCCGATTGCGCGTGCCTCTTCGGTGATGGCGGAACTCAGCGCGATGGCCAAGGCCCGCGCTGCGGCTCCGATTGCAGCGGAGTAGGCGGATGGCGCAGCGCCTCGCCTTGCTGGCCACCTTGGGCACCGCGACTGCGGTCTTGGGGGCTTGCACCCCGGCGGGAGAGGTGCCAGAGGAACGCGGGCAGGTGCCGGTCTATCAGGGGGTCTCGACGATCCTTCTCGACGCGGATCTGGTCAGCCTCAACGTCGCGATGACGGGGGCGAAGGACCGGGCGGATGTCGAGGCCTATGGCCGCTGCGCTGCCGCGCAATATGCGCTGGATCAAGGGCTTGGCTTCGTGCGGCATGTGCGGACCATCGTGACGAAGAAGGGGCGGGCGTGGTACGGGGATGCGGTCTATCTCGTCTCGTCCACAAGGCCCGAGGGTCTGCGCACCATCGACGCCGGAATGGCGGTGACGGAATGCGCAAGGCTTGGAATATCGACCGAGTAGGGCTGGCGGTTTGAGGATGAGGGACTGACATGGACGGCTTTCTTGCCACGGGGTTCGGGACGGCGGTGCTGATCGCGGCACAGTCGCTGCTGATCGTGGCCTTCGTGATGATCAGCCTTCTGTTCCTCGTCTACGGCGACCGGAAGATCTGGGCGGCGGTGCAGATGCGGCGCGGGCCGAACGTGGTGGGGCCGTTCGGCCTGCTGCAATCGGTGGCCGACGCGCTGAAGTATGTCGTCAAGGAAATCGTCGTCCCGGCGGGCGTGGACCGCCCGGTGTTCTTCCTGGCACCCATGCTGTCCTTCGTGCTGGCGATCCTTGCCTGGGCGGTGATCCCCTTCGATGACGGCTGGGTCTTGGCCAACATCAACGTGGCGATCCTGTTCGTCTTCGCCATCTCCAGTCTGGAGGTCTACGGCGTGATCATGGGCGGCTGGGCGTCGAACTCCAAATACGCCTTCCTGGGGTCCTTGCGGTCCGCCGCACAGATGATCTCTTACGAGGTGTCGCTGGGCCTGATCATCATCGGGGTGATCATCTCGACCGGCGCGATGAACTTCGGCGCGATCGTGGCGGCGCAGGACGGGGCATATGGCCTCTTCAACTGGTACTGGTTGCCGCATTTCCCGATGGTGTTCCTGTTCTTCATCAGCGCATTGGCCGAAACCAACCGCCCGCCCTTCGACCTGCCCGAGGCGGAATCCGAACTCGTCGCCGGGTTCATGGTGGAGTATTCCTCGACCCCCTACCTTCTGTTCATGGCCGGCGAATACATCGCCATCTTCCTGATGTGCGCGCTGATTTCGCTGCTGTTCTTCGGCGGCTGGCTGTCACCGATCCCCGGCCTACCGGACGGCTGGTGGTGGATGGTCGCCAAGATGTGGCTGTTCTTCTTCATGTTCGCCATGGTGAAGGCCATCGTCCCCCGCTACCGCTATGATCAGCTGATGCGGATCGGCTGGAAGGTCTTCCTGCCGATGTCGCTGGCCTGGGTCGTGATCGTGGCGTTCCTGGCCAAGTTTGAAGTGCTGGGCGGGTTCTGGGCCCGCTGGACGATTGGAGGCTGATGATGGCGGAGAATGTCGACAGTCTGGTGCTGGAACAGCTTCGCCTGATCCGAGAAGATCTGGGTGCGTTGAAGACGGGCATGGCCGCATTCAAGGACGAGGTTCATGGCGAATTTGGTGATGTGAAAGCGGAACTCCTTGGCCAACGCACCATGATCTTTTCGCTCGCCACGACCATCGGACACATTGACCGACGGGTCGAGCATATCGAAGAAAAGCTGGGAATCGAGCAATGACCCAAATCGACTGGACCCGGGCTACAAAGTATTTCCTCTTGATGGATTTCATCAAGGGCTTCGGCCTGGGGATGAAGTACTTCTTCGCGCCAAAGACCACGCTGAATTACCCGCATGAGAAGGGGCCGCTGTCCCCCCGCTTCCGCGGCGAACATGCGCTGCGCCGCTACCCCAACGGCGAGGAACGCTGCATCGCCTGCAAGCTCTGCGAGGCGGTGTGTCCGGCGCAGGCCATCACCATCGACGCCGAACCGCGTGAGGATGGCAGCCGCCGCACCACGCGTTATGACATCGACATGACCAAGTGCATCTACTGCGGCTTCTGCCAGGAGGCCTGCCCGGTGGATGCCATCGTCGAAGGCCCGAACTTCGAATTCGCGACCGAAACGCGCGAGGAGCTTTTCTACACCAAGGAAAAACTCCTGGAGAACGGCGCCCGCTGGGAAGCCGAGATCGCCCGCAACCTTGAAATCGACGCCCCGTATCGCTGATGACCGAAGATTTCGCCAGGATGTTCGCCGCGATGATGGAGCAGGGCCAGAAGATGGCCAGCTCCTTCAGCCCCGGCATGGCGAACGTCGATGCGAAGGGCTTTGAAAAGTTCTTCCCGGCGATGCCGAAAGAGCTTCTGGAGATGTGGTTCGGCAAGACCTTCAACCCGGAAGGTCTGGATGCGCGGACGCGGTTCCTGGTCACCATCGCGGCCTTGACCGTGCTGGGGCCGGTGGGCGAGCCGCAGCTGCGGCTGACGATCAGGAACGGGCTCGCCGCCGGGGCCACCAAGCGCGAGGTCGCGGAAGTGATCTGGCAGATGTCGATGTTCGGCGGGGTGCCCGCCATGCAGAAGGCGCTGGAAGTGGCCCAGTCCGTCTTCGCCGAGACCCCTGAGGAGAAAGACGCATGACCGTCTTCGCATTCGCCTTCTACATGTTCGCCGTGATCACGGTGCTGTCGGGCCTGATGGTGACGCTTTCTCGCAACCCGGTGCATTCGGTCCTGTGGCTGATCCTTGCATTCCTTTCCACTGCGGGTCTTTTCGTGCTTCTCGGGGCCGAATTCGTGGCGATGCTTCTCGTCATCGTCTACGTCGGCGCGGTGGCGGTCTTGTTCCTGTTCGTGGTGATGATGCTGGACATCGACTTTGCCGAGCTGAAGGGAGAGCTGGCCCGCTACATGCCGCTGGGCCTTCTCATCGGCGTGGTCCTGTTGATGCAGGTTGCCATCGGTGTCGGCGTCTGGACGGTGGCCGACGGGTCGCAGGGTCTGCGACAGGCGGTGGCGCCCGCGCCCGCCGAGATGGAGAACACCCGGGCCCTCGGCATGCTGATCTATGACAGGTACTTCCTGCCGTTCCAGTTGGCCGGCCTGATCCTTCTGGTGGCGATGATCGGGGCGATCCTTCTGACGCTGCGGCACAGGAGGGACATCAAGCGGCAGAACGTGCTGCAACAGATGTGGCGCGATCCGGCCAAGGCGATGGAACTGAAAGACGTCAAGCCGGGGCAGGGGCTGTGATCGTGATGGGGTAGAACCCCACCCAGGGAATGCCGGGTAGGGTGGGGTTCCACCCCACCGAACGAAATTCGGGCCACGAGAGCCCAAGAGGGACCAGACGATGATCGGACTTGAGCATTACCTGACGGTGGCGGCGGCGCTGTTCGTCATCGGGATCTTCGGGATCTTTCTCAACCGGAAGAACGTGATCGTCATCCTGATGTCGATCGAACTGATGCTGCTGGCGGTCAACATCAACCTCGTCGCGTTTTCCTCGTACTCGGGCGATCTGGTAGGGCAGGTCTTCACCATATTCGTCCTGACCGTGGCCGCCGCCGAGGCTGCGATCGGCCTGGCCATCCTGGTCGTGTTCTTCCGCAACCGCGGCACGATCGAGGTTGAAGACGTGAACGTGATGAAAGGCTGACCAGATGGAAACGATCATCCTCTTCGCCCCTCTGGTCGGGGCCCTGATCTGCGGCTTCGGCTGGCGGCTGATCGGTGAAAAGGCCGGGCAGGTCATCACGACCTCGCTTGTCTTTCTGGCCGCCGCGCTGTCGTGGTACATCTTCCTGACCTTCGACGGCGAGACGCAGCAGATCGTGCTGATGCGCTGGATCGAGAGCGGGACGCTCGGCAGCGAATGGGCGATCCGCCTCGACCGGCTGACCGCGATCATGCTGGTGGTGGTGAACTCGGTCTCGGCCCTCGTCCATATCTACAGTTTCGGCTATATGGCGCATGACGAGAACTGGCGCGAGGGCGAGCATTACAAGGCGCGCTTTTTCGCGTATCTGTCGTTCTTCACCTTCGCCATGCTGATGCTGGTGACGGCCGACAACCTGATCCAGATGTTCTTCGGCTGGGAGGGCGTGGGGGTCGCGTCCTATCTGCTGATCGGTTTCTACTACCGCAAGCCAAGCGCCAACGCCGCCGCGATCAAGGCCTTCGTGGTGAACCGGGTTGGCGACTTCGGCTTCGCGCTGGGCATCTTCGCGCTGTTCTACCTGACCGACAGCATCCGCTTTGACGATATCTTTGCCGCCGCCCCGCAGCTTGCCGAGACCAACCTGACCTTCCTGTGGTCCGAGTGGAATGCGGCGAACCTGGTGGGTATCCTTCTGTTCATCGGCGCGATGGGCAAGTCGGCGCAGCTGTTCCTGCACACCTGGCTGCCCGACGCGATGGAGGGGCCGACGCCGGTGTCGGCGCTGATCCACGCGGCGACGATGGTGACGGCGGGGGTGTTCCTGGTCGTACGGATGTCGCCGCTTTACGAATATGCGCCGCAGGCGGCGGCCTTCATCACCGTTCTTGGTGCCATCACCGCTTTCTTCGCGGGCAGCGTGGGCATGGTGCAGAATGACATCAAGCGCGTGATCGCCTATTCCACCTGTTCGAACCTGGGGTTCATGTTCGTGGCGGCCGGGATCGGGGCCTATCCGGTGGCGATGTTCCACCTGTTCACCCATGCCTTCTTCAAGGCCCTGCTTTTCCTTGGCGCGGGCTCGGTGATCACCGCCACGCATCATGAACAGGACATGCGCAACTACGGGGGCCTCAGAAAGAAGATTCCATTTACCTACTGGACAATGATGATCGGCACGCTGGCGGCCAGCGGCGTGGGCATCCCGTTGACGCAATACGGTTTTGCCGGCTTCCTGTCGAAGGACGCGATCGTCGAGAGCGCATGGGTCGGATCGGGTTTCGCCTTCTGGGTGCTGCTCGCGGCGGCGGGCATGGGCAGCTTCTATTCCTGGCGGCTCTTGTTCCTCACCTTCTTCGGGACCAGCCGGGCGCATGACAACGGGCACGATCATCACGATCACGCTGGCGCGGTGCATGAGGTGCCCGATGCGCATGGTGCCGATGACCATGGCCATGAACCGCGGGAAAGCTCGATGACCATGCTGATCCCCTTGGGCGTGCTGGCGCTGGGGGCGGTTTTCGCCGGCATGATCTGGTACAAGGTGTTCTTCGGCGACGAGGCGAAGATGCGAAGCTGGTTCGGCATGGAACCGGTCGCGGTCGCCGAGGAGGGTGCCACCGCGGCCCCCGAGACTGCCCTGGGGACCACCTCCGAGCCTGCCGCGTCCACCGCTGCCGAAGCCGAAGCTCCGGTGGTCGAGGGGAACGCCGCCGCCGCCGGGACCGGCGGGACGGCGACAGTCGCGGCAGCGCCGGAAGCTGCCCCCGGCACGGCCGAACCTGGCGCGGTGCCGGCGGCAGGTGTGGCACCCAAGGGCGCGGTGCTGATCCTGCCTTTCACCCCGGAAGAGCAAGCGGCGGCGAAGGCGCGCCTCGGCGTCGACGAGGCCGCGGGCGGCGACCCGCCCGCCAACATCATCGCCGCCGCCCATGAGGTGCCGAAATGGGTCAAGGTCTCGCCCTTCGTCGCGATGCTGATCGGCCTGGGCCTGGCCTGGCTGTTCTACATCCGCGACCCCAGCCTGCCGCGCCGCCTGGCCGCGCAGCAGCGTCCGCTCTACCTGTTCCTGCTGAACAAGTGGTATTTTGACGAGCTCTACGACTGGGTCTTCGTCCGGCCCGCCAAATGGCTTGGCGGGTTTCTGTGGAAGAAGGGCGACGGGAGTATCATCGACGGATCGCTGAACGGGGTGGCGATGGGCCTCATCCCGGCACTGACCCGCCTCGCCGGTCGCGCGCAGTCGGGATATCTGTTCCACTACGCCTTCGCGATGGTGCTGGGGATCGTGGCCCTTGTCACCTGGATGACGCTGTTCGGCGGCGCGAAGTAAGGGGCGCATGATGGACAACCAGCTTCTCTCGATCATCACCTTCCTGCCGCTGGTCGCGGCGCTGATCCTTGCGCTGTTCATGCGCGGGGATGACGCGGCGGCGCGGGCCGGGGCAAAGTGGCTTGCGCTCTTCACCACGTCGGCGACCTTCGTCATTTCGCTTTTCGTGCTGTTCCGTTTCGATCCGTCGAACACCGGCTTCCAGTTCGTCGAGGAACGCCAGTGGATCCTGGGCCTGACCTACAGGATGGGCGTTGACGGCATCTCGATCCTGTTCGTGATGCTGACCACCTTCCTGATGCCGATCACGATCTGGTCGTGCTGGGGCGTGGAAACACGCGTCAAGGAATACATGATCGCGTTCCTGGTGCTGGAAACGCTGATGCTGGGCGTGTTCATGGCGCTGGATCTGGTGCTGTTCTACCTCTTCTTCGAGGCCGGCCTGATCCCGATGTTCCTGATCATCGGCATCTGGGGCGGCAAGGACCGGATCTACGCCGCATTCAAGTTCTTCCTCTACACCTTCCTCGGCTCGGTCCTGATGCTGGTCGCGATGATCGTGATGTATTTCGATGCGGGGACCACCGACATCACCAAGCTCCTGGTGCATGACTTCGGGTCCGAGACGTTCAGCCTTCTCGGCATCCAGGTCGTCGGCGGCTTGCAGACCATGCTGTTTCTGGCCTTCTTCGCCAGCTTTGCGGTGAAGCTGCCGATGTGGCCGGTCCACACCTGGCTGCCCGACGCGCATGTGCAGGCCCCGACGGCTGGGTCGGTGGTGCTGGCGGCGATCCTGCTCAAGTTGGGCGGCTACGGCTTCCTGCGCTTCAGCCTGCCGATGTTCCCGGTCGGCTCGGAGGTTATGGCCCCGCTGGTCCTTTGGCTCTCGGCCATCGCCATCGTCTACACCAGCCTTGTGGCGCTGGCGCAGACCGACATGAAGAAGCTGATCGCCTATTCCTCGGTCGCGCACATGGGCTATGTCACCATGGGCATCTTCGCGGTGAACCAGCAGGGGGTGGACGGCGCGATCTTCCAGATGCTGTCGCACGGCTTCATCTCGGGCGCGCTGTTCCTGTGCGTCGGCGTGATCTACGACCGGATGCACACCCGCGAGATCGACGCCTACGGCGGCCTGGTGAACCGGATGCCCGCCTATGCGCTGGTCTTCATGTTCTTCACCATGGCCAACGTCGGCCTGCCCGGCACCAGCGGTTTTGTCGGCGAGTTCCTGACGCTGACCGGCATCTTCCAGGCCAACACCTGGGTTGCCGCCGTGGCGACGACGGGCGTGATCCTGTCGGCGGCCTATGCGCTGTGGCTCTACCGCCGGGTCGTGCTTGGCGATCTGATCAAGGAGGCGCTCAGGTCGATCACCGACATGGACCGCCGCGAGAAGGCGATCTTCGCCCCCCTGATCGCGATGACGCTGATCCTTGGCATCTATCCCAGCCTCGTGACCGACATCATCGGCCCGTCGGTCGGCGCGCTGGTTGCCGACTATGAGGCCGCCCAGCCCGCCGAGGGGCTGGCGCTGAAGGAAGGAACCACGGAATGACGCCCGCCGATTTCCAGACCCTGCTCCCCGAGATCGTGCTGGCAGGCTATGCCATGGCGGCCCTGCTTGCCGCTGTCTACACGTCGAAGGACAAACTCGCGCCGACGCTGGTCTGGGCGACGGCGGGGCTGTTCGTGGCGCTTGCGCTGTACATCGGCGGCACGGGCGAGGGCGAGCGGACCGTGTTCGGCGGCCTTTTCACCGACGACCCCTTCGCACGATTTGCCAAGGTGACGACCCTTCTGTCGGCGGCGGCGGTCCTGGTGATGAGCCAGGACTACATGACCCGGCGCGACCTCTTGCGGTTCGAGTATCCGGTCCTGGTGACGCTGGCCGTCGTCGGCATGATGGTCATGATCTCTTCCGCCGATCTGGTCACGCTTTACATGGGGCTCGAGCTGCAGTCCCTGTCGCTGTATGTCGTTGCCTCGATGCGGCGGGACAGTGCCCGGTCCTCGGAAGCGGGGCTGAAGTATTTCGTTCTCGGGGCGCTTTCCTCGGGGCTGCTCTTGTATGGCGCGTCGCTGGTCTATGGCTATGCGGGAACCACCCAGTTCGCGGGCATCCTGTCCACGGTGCGGGACGGCGTGCCGCTGGGGCTGCTGTTCGGCCTTGTGTTCATGCTGGCGGGCCTGGCCTTCAAGGTCAGCGCCGCGCCCTTCCACATGTGGACGCCCGATGTCTATGAAGGTTCGCCCACCCCGGTCACCGCCTTCTTCGCCACCGCGCCGAAGGTGGCCGCGATGGCGCTGATCGCGCGGCTGGTGCAGGATGCTTTCGGCGGCATTCCGGGGCAGTGGGGGCAGGTTCTGGCCGGGCTGGCGGTCGCCTCGATGTTCCTTGGCGCGGTCGCCGCCATCGGGCAGCGCGACATCAAGCGGCTGATGGCCTATTCCTCGATCGCGCACATGGGCTATGCGCTGATCGGTCTTGCCGTCGGCACAGCCTACGGCGTGCAGGCCACTCTGATCTACATGGCGATCTACGTCACGATGAACGTCGGCACGTTCGCCTTCATCCTGTCGATGGAACGCGACGGCCGCCCGGTTTCGGACATCGCCGGCCTGAACCAGTTCGCAGTGAAGGAACCGCTGAAGGCTCTGGCCATGCTGGTCCTTCTCTTCAGCCTTGCGGGCGTGCCGCCGATGGTCGGTTTCTTCGGCAAGTTCTACGTCCTGAAGGCGGCGGTCGACGCCGGTTGGGTCTGGCTTGCGGTGGCGGGGGCGGTGGCCTCGGTCATCGGGGCGTTCTACTATCTGCGCCTGGTCTATTTCATGTATTTCGGCGCGGAACAGGAACCGGTCGACAGCCGGATGGCTCCGGTGCAATGGGGCATGCTGGTGGCGGTGGCGGCGATCATGCTTCTGGGCATCGTGAACCTGTTCGGGATCGAGCCCATCGCGGCAACCGCCGCCGAAGCACTTGTCCGCTAAGGGCCAGCCCGGGGCGGGGCGCATCGCCCTGCCCGAGATCGACAGCACCAATGCCGAAGGCTTCCGCCGGGCGGCCGGCTTGCCCGGACCGACCTGGATCATCGCCGGGCTGCAGACCGCAGGCCGGGGCCGCCGCGCCCGGCCCTGGGCAAGCCCGCAAGGCAACTTCCACGCCACCCTGGTCCTGAAACCGGTCGAGCCGCCCGAACATGTCGCCCTCCGCTCGTTCGCGGCTGCCCTCGCCCTGCGCGATGCGCTGGTCGCGCTGACCGGCTTGCCGCAAGGTTTCACCCTGAAATGGCCGAACGACGTTCTGTGCAACGGCGGCAAGCTTGCCGGCATCCTGCTGGAAAGCCAGGGCCTGGGCGGCCCCGACCCGGTCCTGTGCATCGGGATCGGCGTCAACCTTATTGCCGCGCCCGACGCCGGCCTTGTCGAGACCGGAGCCGTCCCCCCGGTCTCGCTGCTGCAGGAAACCGGTTTTCGCGTTGCGCCCGAGGCCTTTCTCGATGCCCTCGCCCCGGCCTATGGCAAGTGGGAGGCGCGCCTCGCGACCGAGGGCTTCTCCCCGCTGCGCGAGGCCTGGCTTTTCCATGCCGCGCGTCTGGGGGAAACCATCCGCGCCCGCACCGGACAGGACACCCGCGAGGGCGTGTTCCAGACCATCGACGCCACCGGCAACCTGATCCTGCGCATGGCCCAGGGCCCGGTTGCCATTCCTGCCGCCGAGGTGTTCTTTTGACCCACGCGCAAAATTTTTCGGCGAAAGATTTTGGGCACCGTCCTGAACTGGGGGCCTGAGATGCTTCTCGCCATCGACTGCGGCAACACCAACACCGTCTTCTCGATCTGGGACGGAGCGCGCTTCATCGCAACCTGGCGCATCGCCACCGACCACAAGCGCACGGCGGACGAATATTTTGTCTGGCTCTCCAGCCTGCTGGCGCTGACCAGGACCGAGGCGCGGGTCACGGAAGCCATCATCTCCTCCACGGTTCCCCGCGTCGTCTTCAACCTCCGCGTCCTGTGCGACCGCTATTTCGGGTGCCGCCCGCTGGTCGTGGGCAAGCCTGATTGCAGGCTTCCCGTCGCACCCCGGGTCGATCAGGGCACGACAGTCGGGCCGGACCGACTGGTCAACACGGTCGCGGGGTTCGACCGGCATGGCGGCGACCTGATCATCGTCGATTTCGGCACCGCCACGACCTTCGATGTCGTCGACCGGGACGGTGCCTATATCGGTGGCGTCATCGCGCCCGGGGTGAACCTCTCGCTTGAGGCCTTGCACATGGCCGCCGCCGCCTTGCCGCATGTGGACGTCGCGAGGCCCGCGAAAGCGATCGGCACGAATACGGTGGCCTGCATGCAGTCCGGCGTGTATTGGGGCTATGTCGGTCTGGTCGAAGGTATCGTCCGCGAAGTGCGGCGCGAACGCGGCCGCCAGATGAACGTCATCGCGACGGGTGGCCTCGCCAGCCTTTTCGCCCAGGGAACCGAGCTATTTAGCAGCGTCGAGGACGATCTGACCATGCACGGCCTCGTCCTGATCCACGCCTTCAACAAGGACCACCCATGAATCGCCTTATCTACCTTCCCCTCGGCGGTGCCGGCGAGATCGGCATGAACTCCTACGTCTACGGCTATGGGCCGAAGGGCAAGGAGCGGCTGATCCTGGTCGACCTCGGCGTGGCCTTTCCCGACATGGACACCTCGCCCGGCGTGGACCTCATCCTGCCCGATGTCAGCTGGCTGCATGACAAGCTCGACCGGCTGGAGGCGATCTTCATCACCCACGCGCATGAGGATCACATCGGCGCGCTGGCCCCCCTGTGGCCGGGGCTGGAGAAGAAGGTCTACTGCCGCCGCTTCACCGCCACCATCGGGCGGCTGAAGTTCGAAGAGGCGGGTTTGCCGGTCGACCAGATCGTGACGGTCGAACCGCGGCCCGCCACGGTCGAGGTCGGGCCATTCAAGGTGCAATTCGTGCCGGTGTCGCATTCGATCCCCGAAAGCTCGGCCCTGGTGATCGACACCCCCGCTGGCCGCATCTTCCATTCAGCCGACTTCAAGATCGACCACAACCCGGTGGTGGGCGAGGCCTGGGACGACGCGCGCTTTGCCGAGATCGTCGCCGAACGCCCGGTCAAGGCAATGACCTGCGATTCGACGAACGTGTTCTCGACCCATGAGGGACGGTCCGAAAGCACCCTTGGCCCGGCCCTGACAGAGCTGATCAAGGCCTCGTCCGGGATGGTCGTGGCCACCACGTTCGGCTCGAACGTCGCGCGTCTGAAGACGCTGGCCGAGGCCGCCCGCGCCGCGGACCGCACGATCTGCGTGCTTGGCCGGTCGATGAAGCGGATGCTGTCGGCGGCGGAAGAGGCGGCGGTGCTGTCCGGCTTCCCCAGGACCGTCAGCCCGGAAGAGGCGCTGGAGGTCCCGCGCCGCAACCTGATGCTGCTGGTGACGGGGTCCCAGGGCGAACGCCGCGCCGCCTCGGCGCAGCTGAGCCGGGGCAAGTATCTCGGGATCGAGATGAAGGAGGGGGATACCTTCCTCTTCTCCTCGAAAACCATTCCCGGCAACGAACGCGACGTGCTGCGGGTCTGGAATGCATTCTCCGAGGCGGGCGTGCAGGTGATCGACGATCAGGGCGGCAAATACCATGTGTCGGGCCACGCCAACCGCCCGGACCTGGAACATGTCCACCGCCTGATCCTGCCCGACATGCTGATCCCGATGCATGGCGAACACCGGCACCTGTCCGAACATGTGCGCATCGCGACCGAAAGTGGCATTGCGGCGGCGGTGGCACCGAACGGCACCATGCTGGACCTTTCGGGCGACGTGCCAGAGGTCGCGGAACATGTCGAAACCGGACGGCTTTACCTCGACGGCACCGCCTTGATCGGCGCGCTCGACGGGGTGGTCCGCGACCGCATCCGCATGGCGCTGAACGGGCTGGTGACGGTCACGGTGATCCTGGACGACACCGACACTCCGATGGGCGAGCCTTGGGTCGAACTGATGGGCCTGCCGCCCACCGGCCGAGGCGGGCGGCCCCTGGTCGAGACGATGGAGGCGGATCTTGACGAGGTCATCGGGCGGCTGGGTCGCAAGGTCATGGCCGATGACGACAAGCTCGAGGAGGAAATCCGCAAGGTCGTCCGTCAGGTCGCGATGGAAGAAATCGGCAAGAAGCCCGAAGTGACGGTGGTCATCAGCCGGCTGGTGGCTGAATGACGCCGCCGCCCCGGACTTGATCCGGGGCCTCTCCGGTCAG
>FWPV01002255.1_pt1 | contig 48050 bp, 48 predicted proteins | sample 2228371 | NCBI WGS metagenome assembly FWPV01 (sample SAMEA103939776, study PRJEB20133) | metagenome | reverse complement strand
GGTGGCCGACACGCTCTCCGTGGATTTCGTCAGGGCCGTCGCCGGTGATTTTCCGGGAAAGCTGGCCTTCGTTCGGGGCTCCATCTACAACGCCATCGGCGCCATGGATATCGCCATGGTCGCCTCGGGAACGGCGACCCTGGAGACCGCCCTCGCGGGGACGCCGATGATCATCGTCTACCGGGTCTCTCCCCTCACCTACGCCGTCGGCCGGATGTTCGTCCGCGTCGACCACATCGGGATCGTCAACATCATCGCCGGGAAGACCATCGTCCCCGAGTTCATCCAGGATGACGCCACACCCGTCAAGATGGCGGAGGCCCTCCTTCAGATCCTCTCCGACGAAAAAAGATATGGCGAAATGAAACGGAATCTGGCAAATGTCAGGGAAAAGCTCGGCCGGCCGGGGGCGTCGCGCAGGGCCGCCGAGATGGCCCACGGGCTCATGAAGGGATGACGCCTTCCCGGCACGGGGACCCTATGACCCGGCAGGCAACCACTTGACATGGATCTTTTCAAGAGACTTCTGAAACTGGCGAGGCCGCATGCGTGGAAATTCACCCTCGCCCTCCTCTGCATGATCGTCGTCGGGCTCTCGACATCCGCGGCGGCCTTCCTGGTCAAACCCGCCCTCGACGACATCTTCCTCGACAAGAACGCCGAAGCCCTCGTCTGGATCCCCGTCGCCGTCCTGATCATCTACCTGCTCAAGGGCATCGGCAGTTACGGGCAGACCGTCCTGATGAATTACATCGGCCAGAGGGTGATCGCCGACCTGAGATACGCCCTCTACCGGCACATCCAGAACCAGCCCCTGTCCTTTTTCACCAGGAATCCCACCGGGACGCTCATGTCCCGGATCACCAACGACGTGACCCTGATCCAGGGCGCCGTCTCCGAAGCGGTCACGAGCATCCTCAAGGACACCGTCACGCTCATCGGGCTCATCTTCGTCATCTTCTACCGGGACTGGAAACTGGCCCTCATCGCCATGATCGTATTTCCCATCGCGATCTACCCCGTCACCGAGTTCGGCCGGAGGATGAGAAGGATCTCCAGCGACAGCCAGGTCACCATGGGAACGCTCTCGACGCTCCTCCAGGAAACGATCTCGGGGAACCGGATCGTGAAGGCCTTCGGCATGGAGGACTACGAGAACGAGCGCTTCGCGAAGGAAAACGAGCGGCTCTTCCGGTTGACCATGAAATCCGTCTCCGTCAGGGCCCTCTCCACCCCCCTCATGGAACTCCTCGGGGGGATCGGGATCGCCGCCATCATCCTCTACGGCGGGTACCAGGTCATCTACGGGATCTCGACGCCGGGAACGTTCTTCTCCTTCATGACGGCGCTGCTCCTTCTCTACGAACCGGCAAAGCGGTTGACCGGTGTGAACAACACCATTCAGCAGGGTCTCGCCGGGGCTGAGCGGGTTTTCAGCGTGATCGACACCGTGCCCGACATCGTGGACAAACCGGGCGCGGAGCCTCTCCCGCCGATCACCCGCGGAATCGATATCGACCACGTGACCTTCCGGTATGATGCAATACCGGTGCTCAAAGACATCAACCTGAGGATCCGGGCCGGCGAGGTGGTTGCTTTCGCGGGGATGAGCGGCGGCGGAAAAACGACCCTGGTCAACCTCATCCCGCGGTTTTATGAAGTCACGGAGGGGAGGATCCTCATCGACGGCCGCGATATCCGTGACGTGAGCCTCGCGTCCCTGCGGGGCCAGATCGCCATCGTGACGCAACAGACCATCCTTTTCAACGACACCATCCGGAACAACATCGCCTACGGCGACATCCGCAAATCCGATGAGGACATCATCCGGGCGGCCAAGGCGGCCAACGCCCACGACTTCATCATGAGACTCCCCCAGGGGTATGACACCCTTATCGGGGAGCAGGGCGTGAAGCTCTCGGGCGGCGAAAGGCAGAGGATCTCCATCGCCCGGGCACTTTTGAAAGACGCGCCCATCCTGATCCTCGACGAGGCGACCTCCTCGCTCGACACCGAGGCCGAGGTCGAAGTCCAGGAGGCCCTGGACGGGCTGATGAGGGGCAGGACGACCCTCGTCATCGCCCACCGGCTCTCGACGATCCGGAATGCGGACCGGATCATCGTCCTCGTGGACGGAAGGATCGTCGAGGAGGGAACCCATGAATCCCTTCTGGAGAAACGGGGCGAATACCATAAGCTCTACAGCATGCAGTTCAAGGACGAAACCGAAACGAAGGAACGCGAAGAAACCCTGGATACCCCCCGCGCGAAGCCGCTCGAATGACCACATTGGAAAAATTCCTCAGGGACGTCTGGTACCCCGAAGCCCATCATGATCTGAATCCCGCGTGCCTTTTCCTGTCCGTCCCCGCCCTCCTCTATGGGGCGGTGATCCGGCTGAGAAACCTCTCCTATGATCGCGGGTGGCTCCCACAGGAAAGCCTGCGCCGCCCGGTGATCAGCGTGGGCAACCTGACCGTGGGGGGGACGGGGAAGACGCCCATGGTGATCCGCCTCGCGGACCTTCTTCGCAGCTGGGGGTTGAGGCCCGCCGTGCTCAGCCGGGGATACGGGGGCAGGAACACGAAGGGGGTGAACGTCGTCTCCGACGGCCGCGGCACCCTTTCGGGGCCCGAAGACAGCGGGGACGAACCTATTCTCATCGCCCGGCGGCTCCCGGGCGTTCCCGTCCTCACCGGCCCGAGGCGGTCCGTCATCGGTGAATATGCCGTCGGGCATTTCGGAAGCGACGTCCTGATCCTCGACGACGGCTTCCAACACAGATCCCTCAGGAGGGATCTCGATATCGTCCTCATGGACGGCCGGCATCCCCTCGGAAACGGGCATCTGATCCCCTGGGGCCCACTCCGGGAACCCTTTTCCTCGCTCGAGCGGGCGGACCTCGTCGTTCTCACGCGGGCCGCGGAGGACGGGAAGGCCCCCGTCGAAAAAAGGCTCGAGGAAGAGCTGCCGACCGTACCCGTCTTCAAAGCCCGCCACCGGCCGCGAAGACTGACCGGGGCCGACGGGATCCCCCGCCCCCTCTCGGACCTGAGGGGCAGGAAGGTCTATGCCTTCGCGGGTATTGCCCGTCCCGATTCCTTCCGGGAATCCATCGAGGCGCTCCAGGGCGTGATGGTGGGCTTCCGGGCCTTCTCCGACCACCACCGTTACCGGGAAGGAGATCTCGCGGAAATAGAAAAGGAAGCCGGGTCCCTCGCCGCGGACCTGATCGTGACGACGGAAAAAGACGAGGTCAAGCTCGCCTCGCACATCGAATTCGCAAGCCGGGTCTGGACCCTCGGGGTCGATCTCGAGATCATCGAGGAGGAGGACCGGTTCGCAAGCCTCGTCCGAAAGAGGCTCAATCTCTGAGAGGCCTACACACGCGGCAGGCCGATCATTCCCGACGGCAGGCGGGCAAAAACCGATGAAACCCGAACGGAACACCGAACAGACGATCAAGAGGTCCTTCAAGGCCGGCCTGATTCTGACGACCTTCAGGTTGATCCCCCTCGGGATCCGCAAGACGATCTTCCGCGCCCTCTTCCGGCTTTTTTACCATCTGTCGGTCAAACAGCGCCTCATCGCTCTTTCGAACCTGAAGCGGGCTTACCCGGAGAAGGACATGGAGGAGATCACGAAGATCGCAAAGGGGGTATACCGTCACCTGGCCATCGTTGCGGCCGAGTTCTTCGAGCTCCCCTCCATCACGAAGGAAAACCTCCACAAGTGGGTGGAGTTCGACGGACTCGAGAATCTCGACAAAGCCCTGGCGCTCAACAGGGGGGTCCTCTCCATCGTGGCCCATTTCGGGAACTGGGAACTCATGACCGTCGCCCTTCCGCTCGGGGCTCGGCCCATGAGCATCGTCTACCGGCCTCTCGACAATCCCACCCTCGACAATCTGACCGCGTGGATGAGGACCAAGGACGGAAACACCCTGATCCCGAAGGGAGGCTCGGGGAGAACGATCACAAGGCTTCTCGCCGAAAACCGGATCATCGGCATCTTGAGCGATCAGAACGTCGACAAGTACGAGGGGGTCTTCGTCGACTTCTTCGGCCGGCCCGCCTGCACCGCCGTGGGACTCGCCGTCCTCGCCCTCCGGACGGGCGCACCCGTCCTGCCCGCCTTCATGGCGAGAATGCCGAACGGGAAGTACCGGTTCATCATCCAGCCGCCGGCGGAGATCACCCGGACCGACGACTACGAGGCGGATCTGCATACGAACACCCAGCGTTTCACGAGGATCATCGAGGACATGGTCCGACGATACCCCGACCAGTGGTTCTGGATCCACCAGCGCTGGAAGACAAAGCCGTGGCAATGAAAAAAATAGAAGTTGAGCATTGAAGAAGCTCAGAAGATGAAATGGATGGAATCAGGAAAACGAGAAAGAAAGACATTAGACATTTTCGAGACTGGGATGTTTATCAAGAGGCCTTCAACACCGGAATGAAGATCTTCCAAATGACACCAGCGTTTCCGCCCGATGAAAAGTATTCGCTTGTCTCTCGCGATAAACCCACAGATGCCGTGCAAGAAGCATCTGAAACACAAAGCGGGCGGGAATCTTGTGTTGCCTGTAAATACGTGGACGAGAATCTCTTCAAAGAACTCGACAGCGAATACGTTCCGATCTTAGCCATGCTGAATAAAATAGAACAACAGGCGGACGGACAAGTTTTGTTTTTCGTTTTTTCTGATGTTCCTCTCTTCCTAACTTCTGATTTTCAGTGAGTCGATCCGTATGGGCGGCTTGAAGACACTTCCAAAGGAAGGAATCCGTAAGATCCTCATCCGCGGCACCAACTGGATCGGGGACGTGGTGATGACGCTTCCGGCCGTCACCGCCGTGCGGGAGGCCTATCCCGGGGCCCGGATCTCCATCCTCGTCAAACCCTGGGTCGCCGACCTCCTGCGCATCTCACCCGATGTGGACGAGGTCCTGGTCTACGAGCGTCCCGGCGTCCACGAAGGTCTCGGGGGACTCCTCAGGCTCGTGCGGGAACTCCAATCAAGGCATTTCGACATGGCGATCCTCCTTCAGAACGCCGTCGAGGCGGCGATCATCGCATGGCTCGCCCGCATCCCCGTCCGGGCCGGCTACAGCACGGACGCAAGGGGACTTCTTTTGACCCACGCCGTGAAGCGGTCCGATGAGATCCGTCGTGTCCACCAGACCCTCTATTACCTCGAGATGCTCAGGTCCCTCGGGCTGAAGGCCGAGAGGAAAGACCCCCGTCTGATCATCGGCGAGGCGGAAAAGACCCTCGCGGATCGTATCCTGGAGGAGCGGGGGGTCCCGGCGTCAACCCTTCTGATCGGCATCGCCCCCGGCGCCGCCTACGGGCCGGCCAAGAGGTGGTATCCCGACCGGTTCGCGCATCTCGCCGACCGCCTGATCGAGAATTTCTCCGCCCGGATCCTGGTCTTCGGGAGCGCAGGGGATCACGAGGCGGCGAGGAACGTCCAGCGGACGGCCCGCAACACCCTCGTCGACCTGACCGGCGAAACCTCCCTGCGGGAGGCGATATCCCTGATCGCCCGTTGCCGCCTGTTCATCTCCAATGACTCGGGCCTCATGCATGTGGCCGGGGCCCTCGGGGTGCCCACCGTCGCCGTTTTCGGTTCCACCAACCCCGTGACGACATCCCCTGTCGGTCGCAAGAGCGTCGTGATCACGAAAAACGTCCCCTGCAGCCCCTGTCTCAAGGAAACCTGCCCGACCGATTTTATTTGCATGGACTTGATCACGGCGGATGAGGTATATGATACCGCCGCGTCGCTTCTGACGGATGCGATCTGAGACGATTGGATATGAAAAACACCGCCGTATTTCTGGACCGCGACGGCACCATCAACGAGGAGGTGGGTTACCTCAGCCGGCTGGATCAGCTCAGGCTCATCCCCGGCACACCCGAGGCCATCCGGCTCATCAACGAAACGGGCATGCTGGCCGTCGTCGTCACCAACCAGTCCGGTGTGGCCCGCGGTTACTTCACCGAGGATTTCGTGGAGACCGTCCACGTGCGGATCAACGAACTGCTGAGGGAGGAGAGGGCCCGCATCGACCGCTTCTATTTCTGTCCCCATCATCCCGTGTACGGAAACGGTCCCTACAAGCTCGCCTGCTCCTGCAGGAAACCGGAATCCGGCCTTTTCCTCCGGGCCTCCGAGGAGCTTGGCATCGACCTGTCGCGATCCTACGTCGTCGGGGACATGCTCAAGGACATCGACGCGGGCAAGAGGGTGGGGGCGAAGGGGATCCTCGTCCGGACGGGCTACGGCCGCAACATCACCCTGACGGACAAACCGGTCTATATCGCCGAAGACGTGCTGGATGCCGTGAAATGGATACTGCGGGACCGGGGGAAATGAACATCCTCATCGTGAAACTGAGCGCCATCGGCGACGTGGTCCACACCCTGCCCTCCCTGGCCGCTCTCCGGAAGCTCTACCCCCTCGCCCACATCACCTGGGTCGTCGAAGAAGCCTCGTCCGACCTCCTGGTCGGTCACCCCGACCTCGACCGGCTGCTCATATCGAGAAGGAAACAGTGGCTCGGGGATCTTGCAAGCCCGAAACACACGGCTGGAGCGGTCCGGCAAATCCGCGCCTTCCTGAAGGCGCTCAGGGACCGCCCCTATGATCTCGTCATCGACTTCCACGGACTGTTCAAAAGCGGCCTGATCGTCCTTTTGAGCGGCGGCCGACGCAAGCTCGGCTACGACAGCATGCAGGAAATGAGCGGCCTCTTTCTGAACGAGAAGATCCCCGAGGACATGGGAAAACATGCCGTCGATCGGTACCTGGACTTTTTGCGCCACCTGGGCGCGGAAGCGCCGGAACCGAGGTTCCACATCCCCGTCGGTGAGGACAACAAGAATAGAGTGGACGCCCTCCTCGAGGCGAGGGGAATCGCGGGCGATGATCGTTTCGTCGCCGTGAGCCCCGTTGCGCTCTGGGAAACAAAGCTCTGGGACGAGAAGAAATTCGCCATGCTCTGCGACCGGCTGAACGCAGAGCTGAGCGTGAAGACGGTTCTGACGGGGGCGAGGGCCGAGGGAATCCTGCAGCGGATCGAAAAAGCGATGGCCCGTCCGGGCGTGAATCTCGGGGGCCTCACGACCCTCCGGGACCTCGCCTATCTCTTCGGCCGGTCGGCGCTGGTGGTCACGACGGACTCCGGACCCATGCACATCGCGGCGGCCGTGGGGACGCCTGTTGTCGCGCTCTTCGGGCCCACGTCCCCGTCCCGCACGGGACCATACGGAGAGGGACACGTCGTCATCCGGAAGGATCTCGATTGCAGCCCCTGTTTTCTGAAGAAATGCGACGAGATGGCCTGCATGCAAGAGATCTCCGTCGAGGAGGTTTTCGAAGCGGTCAAAGCCAAACTTTCGGAACCCCGACGAGCAGCGGATTCCGTGCAAGAGCAGGCGGGGTCATCGGGGTAAACGACGGCGCAGAGTCATGCCGCCGAGCAGGAATTCAAACGGAAGGATACGGTTGAAGATGGGGACGCGAATGTTCAGAAAATGGCGGATGGTCCTTTTGACCCTTGTGTTTCTCGCGATCACCGTGCCGCTTCACGCCTTTGAAGGTTCGGTGCGGAACCAGTCCTTCTTCAAAGAGGTCGGCCTGATCACCGGATATGGAAGGGCAAAGATGACGGAGGGGCAGTACGAGACGATTCCCGTCATCCTGCACTTCGGCATCGACCTCTCCAGGTACCTGCCGGCACTGAGGGGACACAGGGGTCTCCTCACGGCCTATATCGAGCCCCAGGTCAACCCCGTCATCCATCCGGAGAACGACGTGGAATTCGGCCTCGGAGTCGGGCTTCAGTATCAGTATCCCGTCACGACCTTTTTATCTCTCTACGCGAACGCCTCGACGGGGCCCTACTATGTCACCGTCGACACGACCGACCAGGCCGACGGCTTCATCTTCGCCAACTCTGTCGGGGCCGGCGGTTACTTCTTCTTGAACAAGAACACGGCCGTCAACGCAGGCTACAAATTCCGACACATGTCCAACGCCCGCACGCGTGAGCCCAACGGCGGCATCGACAGCCACTTCGGCGTGATCGGGATTTCCTATTTCTATTGAGAGGGCCCGGTTCCCCGACACAACGGTGCCCGAACCTATAGACAAGGAGGCAAAGGACGATGGCCATCAGCAAAGAACTCCTGGATATCCTCGCCTGCCCCAAGTGCAAGGGGGATCTGCGCCTGACCGAGAAGGGCGACGGCCTCATCTGCGACCGCTGCAAGCTTCTGTACGAAATCAAGGACGACATCCCCATCATGCTCATCGAAGAGGCGAAAAAAATTGATTGACGGACTCAAGGATTCGACAGGACCTGCCTAAAAGCGTCTGATCAACCTGAGTCCCGAAGACAAACCCGCGTTGTGGTGGTTCAATCCGCCGTGCATTTTCCCGTCCGCGATCATCGTTCCCTTCAAAAAGCAGGGGGTTGTTCAACCGTTTTGATATCCCGATTCATCGACCGGGGAAAAAGAACTGTTGCTACCGATTCATTTTTTTCTTGACAATCCGGGCTTTCTCCCATAGGAGTTCCGATCAGTTCAGGGGATGAACAAATCGGAAATCATTATGTCTAATGCTTCTTTCACCGAGCCGAGCGGCGATGAGATCCTAAAGCTTCTCCGCGAGATAAAGAAGTCTCCCGCAATGACCCAGCGGGAACTTTCCTCCAGACTCGGGATCAGCCTCGGTAAAGTCAATTTCCTGCTGAACGCCCTCATCCGCAAGGGCTTCGTCAAGGCCCACAACTTCAAGAATTCCCATAATAAAAAAGCCTACTTGTACATCCTCACACCCCACGGCCTCGAGGAAAAGGCCAAGGTGACCTACCAATTCCTCAAGAGAAAGATGGAGGAGTACGAGCGGCTCGAGTCGGAGATCCGGGAATTGAAAAAGGAAGTCCAGGATCTCGGCCTCACGGAAGAGGGCCAAGAAAAGAAATAGGTTTCGAGAGGCGTTTTTTTTCTTCCCTCCGGACCGGGATATACAGGCTGCTTCCCCCTGAGTGTAACTCAGAGGGCGGAGCTGTATTTATCGGGAGAATAGGCCAGGTGGTAATACAAACCGGAGTGTCCAAGGTGGAAAACAAACATGACCAGGGGCGGACGACCCTCTTCCAGTTCCTGATACAACGACGAATGCTTGCAGATAACCTTCGACTGGTATAGAGAATCTGAGAAGAAAAAAGACTCGTAAGCGTCCCGTTTTGGGCGGAATCAACCTCAGCAAAAAAGGTCATCGCAAGAAGGAGGACAGGTAATTCATGATTGAAGACTTGAAAGTCGTCATACTCTGTGGTGGCGTTGGGACACGCCTTCGCGAAGAAACGGAATTTCGTCCAAAGCCGATGGTCAACATCGGTCCCTATCCCATCCTCTGGCATATCATGAAATATTATTCACAGTTCGGATGCAAAAATTTTGTTCTCGCCCTGGGATACAAGGGGGAAATGATCAAGAATTATTTCTGCCATTACGAGTTGATGAACAATGACGTGACGATCGAGCTGGGGCAGCCGGAGAGGATTCACATCCATCAGTCCCATGACGAGGCCGGATGGAAAATCACCCTGGCCGATACGGGAGAAAAAGCTTTGAAAGGCGCCCGCCTGAAAAAAGTGGAACGATACATCACCGGCGACACCTTCATGATGACCTATGGAGACGGGATCGCCGATGTGGATATCCGTGCCCTGCTTTCGTTTCACCAGAGGCATGGGAAAATGGCAACCGTTACGGGCATCAAGCTATCTTCGCGCTTCGGCGAGCTTAAGGTAGACGGCGATCGAGTGGAATCCTTCAGTGAAAAACCCCAGCGCGGGGATGGACTCATCAACGGCGGTTTTTTCGTCTTCAACCGGGGGGTGTTTCAGTATCTGACCACGGATGATTCCTGCGATCTCGAGATCGGGGCGCTGGAGAGGATCGCAAAGGACGGTCAGTTGATGGTTTACAAGCATCACGGCTTCTGGGCTTGCATGGACACGCTGCGGGACATGGAGTATCTCAACCGGATCTGGGAAAGCGGCCAGGCAAAGTGGAAGATATGGGCATAGGGCGGTCGGAGATCATGTTCGGCGGCGTATATCGGCATCGAAATGTCCTGGTGACCGGCCATACCGGTTTCAAAGGTTCCTGGCTTGCTCTCTGGCTTACCCGGCTCGGCGCAAAGGTCACCGGCTATGCCCTTGAACCGCCGACCGACCCCAGCCATTTTGAATTGCTGCGCCTGGACATCAACGCAATCCTGGGAGATATCCGTGACGCAGAGAAGGTAAAACGGGTGTTCCGGTTATGTCGGCCGGAGATCGTCTTTCACCTTGCAGCGCAAGCCATCGTGAGGCGTTCCTATCAGGAACCAGCGGCTACCGTGGCCAGCAACGTCATGGGAACCGTCAACGTCCTGGAGGCGGCAAGGGAAAGCGGTACGGTCCGCGCGATCGTTAACGTTACCAGCGACAAGTGCTATGAAAACAGGGAATGGCCTTGGGGATACCGGGAGATCGACTCCCTGGGCGGTTATGACCCCTACAGCGCTTCGAAGGGCTGTTCGGAACTCATCACCAGTTCCTGGCGAAATTCATTCTTCCCCCCCCAGACATACGGCAGCACCCATCAAACGCTTCTGGCGAGCGGTCGGGCCGGAAACGTCGTCGGCGGCGGCGATTGGGCCGAGGATCGTTTGATCCCCGACATGATGCGTGCCGTCAGCCGCCGTGAAAGGGTAACGATCCGCAACCCGCGTGCCGTCCGTCCCTGGCAGCATGTCCTTGAACCGCTTTCGGGATACCTCCTTCTGGGGCAAAAGCTTTTGGAAGGCCGGATAGAGTTTTCAGAAGCGTGGAATTTCGGACCGTCCGAAGACGAAAATATCACAGTGGATGAAATCGTCGGTCAGGTAAAAAAGATCTGGCCGGACATGGAACACGAAACGGGAAAAACGTCCGATCAGCCCCACGAAGCGGGTATGCTCAGGCTCGATTGTTCGAAAGCCCGGACGAAGTTGCGGTGGGCGCCTGTCTGGAATGGGCGTACCGCCGTCGAGAAAACGGTCCTGTGGTATCGGGCCTTTTACGAATCCGGCGCGATACGGAGCCTTGAGGACCTAGAAAATTTCGTCACAGAGGCGAAAAACCGCCGGATGGCATGGACAGAGGAATGAAGTTTGTTGAAACGCCTCTGGCAGGCGCCTACATTATTGAACTAGAGCCGTTCCAAGATGAGAGAGGGTTTTTCGCCCGCCTCTTCTGTCAGAGGGAGCTTGCAAAAATCGGGTTTGACAAGCAGATCGTCCAGATCAACCATTCCCTCTCGCGGAAAAAGGGAACAATCCGTGGTATGCATTTTCAGCATCCCCCGGCATCTGAAATCAAGATCATCCGGTGCATAGACGGTGCCGTTTTTGATGTCATGGTAGACCTCAGGACAGGGTCGCCAACTTTTCTGAAGTGGTACGGGCTGGAACTTACAAAGAACGAAATGCGCATGGTTTACATCCCCGAGGGCTTTGCCCACGGGTTTCAGGCTCTGACGGATAATGCCGAGTTGATCTATTTCGTCTCGGCATTTTACAGCCCCAAACGAGAAGGAGGGCTGCGGTTTGACGATCCGGCGGTTGCGATCCAGTGGCCTTTGCCCACAGGGGACGTGTCCGCCAAAGATCGCAATTTTTCTTTGATCGGAAGCCGTTTCACAGGCGTCAAAATATGAGGCGGGCCTCGCCACCTCGATGAGGACAAGCACGTGAGATTTGCCCTGGCTGGTGCAACCGGTCTAATCGGCGGAAGCGTTTATGCCTGTTTGTCTGAGCACGGCCACGTAACGACGATAGGCCGTCAAAACCATTCTTCCATATTCCTTGATCTGGCTGATACCAGCGGGATTGACCATTTGGACTTGGAGGGATTTGAGGCTTTCGTGCATTGCGCAGGCGTCGTGGATGAAGACTTCAGAAGCGAAAGCGAGAGCGCTTTTCGACGAAGCATCTTTGGGATGGAGCACTTGGTCCGAAAAGCAAAGTCCTGCGGCGTCAGAAAATTCATCTACGTTTCTACATCTCACGTCTATGGGAGAATGGAAGGATTGATCAATGAGCATTCCGCCATAAACCCCCTGACGGATTACGCCCTCGCACACTACAACGCGGAACAAATGATCAGGAGGTACACGGACGAAAGCTTCAGAGGGGTCGTGTTCCGTCCGAATGCCGTTTACGGGATGCCCCGGTTTCGGCAGAATTTTGATCGCTGGCATTTGATCCCATACTCTTTCCCAATAGAGGCAGTGGATCTGCAGAAAATCACCCTAAGAACATCAGGAATGCAGTATCGGAACTTCATCAGCAACGATGATTGTGCGCGATATATAGTAGAAGTGATGATCTGCAGAAAATCACCCTAAGAACATCAGGAATGCAGTATCGGAACTTCATCAGCAACGATGATTGTGCGCGATATATAGTAGAAGTGATTTTAACGAACAAGTTGCGGGAAGACTTCCAGGTGATTAACCCGGTAGGTAAGGAAACCCTGTCCATTTACGAATTTGCCCTGATCTGCGCAGACACATACAGAGAGATCAGCGGAAGAGAATGTCACGTGATAACGCCTGCAAGGGGTCAAACGGGCAAACCGCCACTGGAATTCAAAACGATCCATTCTGGCTACCAGCCAACGGAAAACATTCGCAGTTATCTGCATCAATTCATCCAAATGTTGATTGAAGAAAGAGGAAGACCATGACCATGCCATCGAGAAAAGCACTGGACCATGACATTATTCTGAAATACGTCAAATATCTAGTCGGTAACGAACTGCAGGACACGCCGGAATCCAGATCAGAATTCTGCAAGAAAGAATCGATTCACCCAAAACTCTTATATTATAACCCGAGCATCAAGAGCGTGGAGAATCTATTCCAGGACAAATCAAATTTCGAGCGCCTGACGGATATGACCCTGCGGGAATGGATGAATTATCATTACTATTACATCCATCAGGGTTATCGTTACAATGCAGAGGAATTGCAGCAACAGTGGCTTGGGCGGGATATTATAAAAACACCTTTTGATTGCTGCGTTTACCAGGAAATTATACAGAGAGTAAAGCCGGATTATATTGTGGAGCTGGGGGTCATGTTCGGTGGAGCCACCCATTTTTATGCAAGCATCTGCGATATCGTCGGGCACGGAAAAATTATCGGTATAGACATCACACTGGACAAAGTGAAAAATATCGACAACAGTAGAATAACGCTGATCGAAGGGAGCAGCGTGTCCGAAGACATTTATCAAAGAGTAAAGGAAATCGTAGGCGGCGGATCTGCCATGGTCATAGCGGATTCCGACCATGAAAAAAACCATGTCCTCAAGGAACTTAGACTTTATTCCCAACTGGTCACTGTGGGCTCGTATTACATCGTTGAAGACAGCATCAATGATGTGATGGGGTTCCACCCGGTCCCCAACGAAGGGCCGATGGCAGCCGCAAAGGCGTTTCTTGCTGAAAATGATTCCTTCATTATCTACAGGAGAATCGGTGAGAAGTACATTCTGACAACAAATCCATCGGGTTATTTGATGAGGATAAAATAGATGATTATCGCAGTTACCGCAGCACCGATCGTGGACAGGATTAAGTGTATCGATGTTTTAAAAAAGCAATATTCATGCTTGTCCGCCGAGGATGTCATGAAGGGTTGCTGCATCGCCTACGGATTCCAGACCATTTATGACATGCCATCGCCCCTGCAGAAAAAGGTGAGGACAACCCTGCTGTATGATCACCTGAATTTTCTGAGAGGCCGCTCGGGGAATATCATTTTGGAATACTCGATCGTTGAATGGGTGGCTGATTGGATGAGGTGGTTTTGGGGTAAAACAACAACGGAAGAGTGGGACCGTGTGGTAGAAATTTCGCGAGAATGTCTGATACGCTACGATAAAATCTATCACTTGGAGCATGGAGAGAAGAGGCCCTACGACGGCTATGTATGGCTAGATGCGGCGAACTCACGGCAGATCAACGAGATCATGAAATATCTGTATAGATACTTTGAAATTGAGAATAAGATCACCGTTTCCAACGGTCGAACCTATTGAAGAGCCATGAAGGACACCGCCAAGGCAAAGACAAACTTAATGATTGATAAAACGGCGGAAATCAGCAGTGATGCCCGTATCATCCCGTCCATTCGGGGAACAAAAATCGTAATTGGTGCTAACACCCATATCTACGAATTCGTTGTCATCAAGGCGGTCGGTGGTGAAGGAGATATAACGATCGGGGAACATTGCTATATTAACCCAAATTCCACTCTCTATTCGGGAAACGGGATCAAAATGGGCAATTACGTTCTGATCGGTCCAGGAACCGTGATTGCTCCGACGAACCATGCTTTTCAGAGACGCGATGAATATATCCGCCATCAGGGCTTTGTACCGTCGCGTGGAGGAGTCGTTATCGAGGACGACGTGTGGATTGGAGCTAACAGTGTGATCCTCGACGGAACCCACATCGAGAGGGGAGCTCTGATTGCTGCAGGAAGTGTAGTAATGGGAAATATTCCTGCCTATACGATGTGGGGCGGAGTCCCTGCGAAGTACATCAAAGATCGTCCGTAATTCTTGCCTTGCGGGAATAGTGATGGCTTACTCCGCGCAAGTCAGAATTTTCAACAAAGCCACTTTCAGAAATACGTCTTGAGACGTACTCTCAGAATATCACTTCTCTACTATCGAAATGGGTCATCCTGTTTTAATTTGTAGCCTTTTTAGAACCAAGGTGAAATTCGCCTACTGTCATTTTTTCTCAGTCTACCGATGATTCATCTAAAAGGTGAATAGTGGAGGTATCGTGAAATATTAAACGGCCTTCATTTATCAAGAATATGCATGGATGATGGCCCCGTTGGAAATATAAGATGTAAGATGGTTAACTTTTTCTCAATACAAACACAAGAGCCGATTCTTGTTATTGAAGCCGGTCGCACTGAAAAAAACTACTGGATCGACCTTTGGCGATATCGGGAGCTATTCCTAATTCTCGCCTGGCGCGATCTTTCCGTCCGCTACAAGCAGACCATTGTAGGGATTCTCTGGGCAGTCATCAGACCCCTCCTCACCATGGTTGTTTTTACCGTCATTTTCGGCCGGATTGCCAAACTTCCCAGTGACGGGAGCACTCCTTATGCCCTGATGGTCTTTGCAGCTATGCTGCCTTGGTCCTTGTTTTCCAATGCGTTAACCGAAGCTTCGAACAGTATGATCAGTAACGCCAATCTCATCGGCAAGGTTTACTTTCCACGAATGATCATTCCTTCCGCAGCATTGGTAACCGCCTTCATAGACTTTATCATCAGTTTCGTAATTCTGATTGGAATGATGGCCTTTTATCAATTCGTGCCAAGCTGGCAGATTCTGATGCTACCGTGCTTTATCATTTTGGCTTTGCTGGCCAGCTTGGGTCCCGGACTATGGACAACAGCGCTCAACGTGAAGTACAGAGATTTCCGCTATATCATCCCGTTTGTAGTCCAAATTGGTCTTTATATTTCTCCTGTTGGATTCAGCAGCAAGGTCGTCCCGGAACAATGGCGCTTCCTATACAGTGTAAATCCACTCGTTGGGGTCATTGACGGTTTTCGATGGTGCATTCTTGGTGGCAGTAGTCCTATGTACCTGCCGGGATTCTTCCTCAGTCTAGTGATCATTATCGCCTTCCTATGGCTTGGGATATCACGGTTTCGCAAAATGGAAAAAACCTTCGCAGACCTGATTTAATGATAAAACCTTTGTCTAATATAGTAATCAAAGCTGAAAACCTTGGCAAAATGTACACCATCGGTCACCGAGGCGAGGATGGAAATTATCTAGCGCTTAGGGACGTGTTGATGAAGAGCGCGCGCAGTTTTTGGAACAAGACCAGGGACTTGGTAAAGGGCAGACCCATTATACAAGGCGACATCATAGAAGAAGTCTGGGCGCTCAAAGATGTAAATTTCGATATCCGGCGTGGCGAAATCGTAGGTATTGTTGGAAGCAACGGAGCCGGCAAAAGCACGCTTTTGAAGATTTTGAGCCGTATAACCGAACCTTCAACAGGACGGGTGACCATCAAAGGCCGTGTTGCCAATTTGCTGGAAATCGGCACGGGTTTCCATCCCGAACTGACTGGACGTGAAAACATTTATCTCAATGGGACCATTTTGGGCATGAACCGTTTCGAGATAAAACGCAAGTTTGACGAGATTGTCGCCTTTGCAGAAACAGAAAAATATCTTGACACGCCGGTCAAACGATATTCCAGCGGAATGTATGTTCGCCTGGCCTTTGCTGTTGCGGCGCACCTCGAACCCGAGATTTTAATTATAGACGAGGTTCTTTCGGTTGGTGATGTGCAGTTTCAACAAAAATGCTTGGGTAAGATGGAGTCCGTTGGGAAAGACGGCCGGACGGTCTTGTTCGTCAGCCACAACTTGACAGCGGTATCCAAACTGTGCACTCGAGGCCTTGTCCTTGAAAAAGGTGAAGTCGTTTATGACGGCGAAGTGACAAGAGCCATTCATTATTATATAGATGAAGTCATCAATAGCCCAAAACAGGACATGGAAGCATTTGTAGGCGACTCTGATTCGGTCAAGTTTTTGTCTGGGCGAATTGTTGATCCAAATGGCGCAGCGGTCATTTCTGTTGGCATTCACAGCCCATTCGTGATTGAAATGAAATTTCATGTTCCTGACCATATCCATGGTATCCTGGTTCCCAACTGTCATTTTAAAACTGGCGATGGACTTTACGCCTTTATCGTTAACGCACCTGATATGAAGCCGTTCGAACCGGGTATTTATACGGCCTCATGTAAAGTTCCCGGAAATTTCTTCAATGAAGGAATTTATAAAATTGGCCTTGCAGTGACGGAATATCGAAAAACGTCATTAAAAGTTCATTTTTTTGCAGAAGATCACCTGACACTTACAGTCATCGAATCTGTATTTGAGAACCCGCTGCGATACGGCTACAGTGGACCGATACCGGGTGTGTTGAGGCCATCTCTGGAATGGACGATCGATAAAACAGACAAAACATAGACGAGAAATATTCTACATAAAGCCGCACATTATGATGTATGTTCACTGATAGTTCACTGCCAATGATCTATTTGATATTGATAGTCTTGGACGGTCGTTTATGAACGGTCGAAGTCATCAGCGATGCGATGATTTTACGCCCATTCAGCAGTATGGCAACACCGTGACGGTGATTATTCCAACCTATAATCGTGCCAGGATGCTATCCCGGGCTATTCAAAGTGTACAGCGCCAAACCTATGCTAACTGGATGCTGATCGTGGTTGATAACGCCTCTAGCGACAATACCTCTTCAGTTGTTGAGGAGGCTATGCGCAACGATGCAAGGATCCGTTACTATCGTCATTCCGAAAACATCGGCATGCTCCCGAACTGGGAGTTCGGCCTGTCGAAAGTGAAGACGAGTTATTTTTGCCTGTTATGTGATGATGATTATTTATTGCCTGGTTTTCTCAAAGCGGCGATGCACGAAATGGACCATTATCCGGCGATTGGACTCTGTTTTGGCATCGCTTATGTTGTTGACGGTGAGGGGAAACGAATAGGTCAAGCACCTAATGAAATGGAGAAGGGGTACTACGAAGCAGGTCATGGCGCTGCCGCGATGCTGAAACTGCAACATCCGGCAACTCCCGCAGTGCTGTTTCGTACAGAATGCCTGACATCAGTCGGTTGGTTCGATCCTCGTTCTCAATATGTAGCTGATCTCGACATGATCTTACGTGTCGCCCTGAAATATCCCATTAAATTCTTTGACGAGGTTGTTGCTTGCTATGTTGTCCATTCGGGGAACAGTTTTCAGGATGTTTCTGGCTGGTTTCCCGGTCTGTTGAATGTCATAAAAAATGTGAAAATGATAAAAACAAGCGATGAATCGCACAAGATTAAAATATTCGAGAGTTTCAGCCAAAATGTGATCTTTCAATTACTGCATCAGTACGTTCATCATCCGCTGGCGAGCTATAAACCAGGCATCATAATGAATGCAATGAAGTGCTTGGCTGAAACTCGACAACTGGGGCCTACGCTATTACTGCTGCTCTCCCATGAGGCTCGCTACTTACAGACCAGGATCTCTCGAGTATGGAGTAAAGCTCTATTTTGGGGATATAGAATTGCAAAGAAGATTTTTAGTCATGCAGGTTACACAGTAACTGTAGCTGCGCAGAAGCCCGTTGTCGAGAGCATAGATGCTTCAACGAAAGTCTTTAGCCATCTTGAAATGAACAGTCCATCATATGATCAAGACGGGCTGCGCACCGAGCATTGTGCCGACTTTATGAAAAATAGGCATTTTGGGGAGGCTTACGCCGCCGGTGAGGCAACCGGATCATGGGGCGGGGCTGCAATACATTGGCGGGTTTATATCGCCTGTTGGCTTGCTGAACGAGCCAGCCATCTGGAAGGTGACCTTATTGAATGCGGTGTGAACCGCGGCGGTATGGCGCGGGCAATTGTTTCCTACCTGGGCCCAAAGCTTAAGGGCAGGCGTTTTTATTTGCTCGATACATATCAGGGTATCCCAGCTTCTTTGCTGTCCGAACGCGAATCTCGACACAGCCAGTCTTTTAGAAACAATTATACGGTATGCTTGCATGAGGTGATAAACACATTCAGACCATTTCCGGAAGTAGTGATCGTGCAAGGCTTGGTGCCAAACTCTTTTCAGAAGGTTGATTCGGATAAATTCTGCTTTGTGCATATTGACATGAACAACGCACGATCAGAAATTGCAGCCGCTGAATATTTATGGCCAAAATTGGTCGCAGGCGGTTTTATGTTACTGGACGACTATGGCTGGCAGATCAACGTTGACCAGCGAACAGCCTTCGACCGCTTTGCACAAGAACGTGATTTAACAGTACTGGCCCTACCTACAGGTCAGGGGTTGATGATGAAGATACAGGATTCCAGCGTCGACCGATAGGAATTTGAACGATAAGATGGATGTCTGTTAGCATAGCGATTCCAACATACAACAGAGCCGACCTACTTAAAAGGGCCCTTAGATCCATTGCCCGACAACAGTTAAAACCCGATTGTGTGATCGTATCCGACAATGCTTCAGATGATCACACCGAAAAGGTCGTCAACGAATTCATGAAGAGCGGAATTCGAGTCATATACCATAGGCAAGACAAAAATCTCGGAATGCTAAAAAACTGGGAGCATGCCATCAGTCTGGTGGAGACTAAATATTTTTTAGTGCTGGCTGACGATGATTACTTGTTACCGAACTGCCTGAAATCCGGGATGGAAGTTTTCAATACCAACCCAGGCTTAGGGATGTGGTGCGGTGTCACAGTGTGTGTTGATCCGAATCTGAGGCCGATTGCATTGGCTCCTTCAGATCTGGATGCCGTAGGGCGCCTTCACAACTTTGATCTGCTGACGTATATGCTTCAGCATCCTGCATCCACGGGATCGATTTTTTCAAGAGAAATCTTTGATCGAGTGGGTGGTTTTAGAGCAGAATCCGGATATCTGGCTGACCTGTCGATCATGCTCAGGATCGCAGCTGCATCCGAGATCATAATTGTGAAAGAACCTGTAGCGATATACTCGGCCTCAGGTACCTACAGCAAGGGTGATCTATTCAATAGATGGTACCCAGGGTGTATAGATGTATTTGAACAATTAAAGATGCTTGGAGTAAAGGAAAGTTTTTCATACAAACGATACGTAGCAAGGACCCTGTTTCTATCCTGCATGCAACTGAAAAAGGACATCTTAGGCAAGACTGACAAGCTAATTTCCAACTATGAAGTATTTACATCTCTCTTCAAGTATCTTACGCCCGTCGTGCCCCTGTTGGCTTTTTTGGAGGGTGCACGATTGACATACCATGGATTAAAGTACAAATTCCAAAAATCCGAACTCGCAAATTACTGTGATCTATATCGCATCGATCAAAAAATTAAAGAGGCAAACCAGTGATAAAAGACCTTCTCTCACATTTTCATAATAGTTTATTTCGCCTCTGCATAAAATATCAAGTACCTACGTCCCTGAAGTTAAACTACTCCCATGATGGTTTATTTACGATCCATAATGCCGATTTCATGAATGATGTTCGATTCAAGCACGCATATGGAAAGGGGAAAAATACCGGGTCATGGGGCGGTTCAGACATAGAATGGAGAGTGCATATTTGTTTGTGGTTGGCATCTCAAGCAACGAGGCTCGAAGGGGATTTTGTTGAATGTGGGACCAATCGCGGCGGCACGGCTACAGCCATACTGACCTATCTGGCAGACAACCCGAATTTCCAAGGAAAAACCTTCTATTGTTTTGATACGTTCGCGGGGTTGCCCGAAAAATACAGCTCAGAAAAGGAAAGGGAAAATACACGGGGTCAATACAGCAATTGTTTCGAATTTGTTCAAAAACACTTTACAAGTTTTCCGCAGGTTAAACTCATTCAAGGTGCCATTCCCGAGACCCTGCATCACTTTCCGTCCGGCAAGATCGCTTTCCTACATATTGATATGAACAGTGTGATCCCCGAAATTGCCTCAGCGAGATATTTCTGGCCTTACTTGGTCTCAGGTGCCTATATGCTGATCGATGATTTTGCATGGGAAGTATGCAAAGAACAGCGGGAAGCATTTATTGATTTTGCTAGGGCACAAAACGTAGAGATCCTTTGGCTGCCTACGGGCCAAGGCGTGATTCAAAAACCTTGATCTCGACTCCATTCATCCACCCGTGCTCAAGATAAATATCGGCAGCAACTTCTTGGGAGCAGGCTATCAAATTGTTTTGCAGATAGTGCTGCTTCCAATCGTTTTCAACGCCCTAGGACCGGAAGCATACGGATTAGTCGGTCTCTTCACAATCTTAACGAATGTCTTCAGTCTGCTCGATCTTGGAATGTCGCCAGCCCTCGGGCGCGAGCTATCGCGGCTTTCTGCAATCGAAAACAGCGGCGCGAGGATGAGGCGAACGATCACGACATTAGAGATTGTGTGTGGGGGGCTGGCTTTGGTGATTGGGACAGTTCTTTTTTCCAGCTCCGAATTCGTTGGCCGCTACTGGATCAAAGATACCACGTTGCCTCTTCCAATCGTCAGCAGCTGCCTATCATGGATGGCTCTCCAAATTGCCTTTCAATTCATGATGTCTTTTTACAGCAGTGGTTTAACAGGATTGCAAAAAATTGTGCGCTTGAATATTTTACAATCCACCCTTCAGACCATTCGCGCCGCAGCTGTCGTTGCGCTTTTGTATGCAGCACCGAAGTGGCTTGATCTGACATTGATCGAACAGTTCTTTATTCTCAATGCTATGATCAGCGGTGTAGGGCTCATCCTGATTGCGATATCTCTATACGGGGCGCTCCCTGAGAACGGGGACACCGCCATGCAGGCCGGTTCTTTCTGGAACGTCATGAACCGCTTTCATGTGGAGTGCTTTCAGACGTGCTGGCGATATGCGGCGGGAATGACGGCGACTATGGCGGTCGTCATGCTGCTGACGCAACTGGACAAAATCGTGCTTAGCAAGGTCCTGAGCCTCGAGCAGTTTGGTTTTTATTCCATCGCGTCAGGTATTGCGATAACAATGGCGAAACCCGCACCCCTGGTTTTCAGCGCCGTCCTGCCACGGTTCACTCAACTGGTAGCCGTGCATGATACTGCAGCACTGGGGAAAACGTATTTACAATCTGTTCGCCTGACTGCCTGGATCGTTCTGCCTGTGGCCGGCATGGTTATTTTTTTTTCAGGTCCACTATTCGATCTGTATTTGAACCATAATACACACGCCGGTGTCATCGCCGCCTTGGCATCGGTTTTGATCATGGGTTACTCTCTACACAGCCTGACCTATATGCCGTACGCTCTTTCACTCGCGTACGGATGGACGCGGTATGGATTCAACATTAGTCTTGTGGCCTGTATTTTCTTACTGCCCATCATCCTATTCTGTGCCCTTCAGTTTGGGGCTATCGGCGCGGCATACGGGTGGTTGATTTTAAATATCGGGTATTTGATTTTCTCGATCCGCTATCTTCACAAGCATATATTGCCTGAGTTGTATGCAGAATTTTATGTGGCAAATTTGATACCCGGCTGCTTGTTCATTTTGATGATATTCGCTTATTTCATGTCTTAGTGATACGACATGCGGACAGATGGCTGAAGAAACCAACAGCCCGAAAATTACAGTCATCATCCCGACGTTCAAAAGACCACAGCTGATCGGAAGGGCGATCAATAGCGTATTGAACCAGACCTTTACCGATTTCAAGGTGTGTGTCTACGACAACGCCTCGGCAGACGAAACGGAGGACGTGGTCGGCGAAATTGCAGATAGGGACCGGCGGGTTGTCTATCATTGCCACGCAAAGAACATCGGTGTCGCAAGCAATTTTCAATACGGCCTTATGCACGTTGACACGCCTTTTTTCGCTTTTCTCTCCGACGATGACTTTCTCTTACCGAATTTCTTTGAGACGGCGATGAGAGGTTTTGACCAATATCCCGAGGCAGCGTTCTCCGCAGCGTCCGTGGTGACAATGACGGACAAAGGAAAGATTTTATATGAACCTCTATCATTATGGGAAAGGGAGGGGCTTTTCCACCCGCCGGAAGGCCTTCTGGAAACGCTCGGGGAGAAATACCCGATATGGACCGGTATACTGTTCCGTCGCGAAGTCATAGATCTTACGGGCGGGTTGGACGAAGAACTAACGGGGGCGGGCGATCTGGATTTCGTTCACAGAATTGCTGTCAAAGCGCCTTTTGTTATCACTAAGGAACCGGCGGCCGTTTGCGTCAACCATGGAACGTCTTCAAGTGCCGTTGCGGCCCTATCGGCCTACTGGCCGTCCTGGCTCAAGATGATTCGCAACATTACAAACGACAACGACATCCCCGTATCGATCAGGGACAAATTCCGGAATGCAATGGAAGCGCAAATCGTTGGCAGAATATTTTGGATCGGAGTGCGTTCACTTGAAATGCAGAATTTCGACCAGGCTGAAAAGGCCGCCAAGATCCTATCGGAAGAGTTGAATCACCATGTAAAAGGCCGTTTTCTCACCTGGTCGATAAGGCAGGCCCGCAGATCACAACGATCGTGGTTCGCCGCTGCTGCCGTTATCAGATTCAGGAGAAAGATGACATCACTTATCAACATAAAGCGCATGCAACTCCAGAAGAAACACGGCCATTTAGCTACCCGGCTGAAGTGTGGGTGATGCGATGAGTGGCATCGTTTCTGATTCGGAACCCCTGGTTTCTATCGTTATACCGGCATACAATGGTGCTTTATATCTGAGACAATCCATAGAAAGTGTTTTATCGCAGGACTATCCGAATGTAGAACTTATTGTTCTCGATGACGGCTCCAAAGACAACACAAAAGAAATTCTGCAGAGCTACAAGAGCAGATTTTACTGGGAATCTCATGCAAATATGGGTCAGTCTGCCACCCTGAACAAGGGTTGGAAGCTAGCCAGAGGTAATGTGTTATCTTACCTCAGCGTGGACGACGTGCTGGACCCCCGAGCAGTCAGTACATCCCTCAAATACCTGAAGGACGATGTCGTCCTAACGTATTGCGATTTCAACCTCATCGACCCGTCTTCCAAGCTCATCCGGAGGGTTACGGCGCCGGATTTCAATTATAGGGACATGTTCAGCCGCTTGATATGCCACCCCGGACCGGGGGTATTCATGACCCGCCGGGCTTTTGAGGCCGCCGGGTCCTGGAACACGGCGTACAGGCAGATGCCGGATTATGATTTCTGGCTACGGCTGGGTCTCCAGGGGCGGTTTATCCGAGTTCCCGAGGTGCTCGCTTCGTTCCGCGTCCATGAGGAATCGTTGACTTTCGCCCAGGCAGACGAAAGAAGGGCGATGGAACCCGTACGGATTATTTCGAACTTCATTGAAACCCACACCCTACCGCGGGAGCTTATACCCTTAAGGGAGCAGGCATTGGGAAACGCCTGGATTATCACAGCACAGTTGTTGATCCGCTCGGGTCGTTTCAGGAAAGGGGGAAAGGCCTTGGTTAAGGCGTTTGCAATATGTCCCCTCAACTTTCTCGTTCCCCGCACATGGCGGATTTTATCCAACAGCCTGTTCAATCGAGCGCTCCACCGTATGGCCCGGTTAAAGAACAGGATCATCAGGTGTGGATAGATGTTGAGGCCACCCGCGCAAGAGGGAGTAGGTCATAAGGCCTTCGGCTCGGGCACCCGGCACGCACCCGATGGTTGCCATGACAGAAGCATAAATCTCGTTGGATGACATCAGGCTTTCTTTCAAGGGCGATGACTGCTGGTTGCGCTTGCTAATCCACGAATAGTATCTGAAAATCAAGAACTCGAGACGCCGTGCAGGTGGAGGGACAGGATGTCTTCATCAGATAAATACACGTCAGGAGAGTACCTTGAAAATAACCCGACCTGGGATTTGGAGGATAGTGGTTGGAAGGCAAATAATATCCTCTCCTTGCTGAACAGGGCCACCATTGCTCCATCTTCTATCTGCGAAATAGGCTGCGGCGCCGGCGGCGTTCTCGCCAAATTGAGATCGTTTTTCCCTTTAACCGAATTATGGGGCTACGACATCTCTCCGGATGCTGCGCTTTTCTGGCCGCAACACAGTGTTCTGAAGATCAGCTTCAAGGTGGGGGACTTCCTTTCTCTCAACAGAAGAACATACGACGTTATTCTTCTGATTGATCTTATCGAGCACCTAAGAGACCCCTGTAGTTACCTTATCTCACTCCGCCGATTTGCTAAATATTTCATCTTTCACATACCATTGGATTTAAGCGCTCTTACTGTTGTCCGGGAAGAGCCTATCCTGAAAGCCCGCAGGAAGGTGGGCCATATCCACTACTTCACGAAAAACATCGCCATGGAATTACTGAGAGAAAGCGGCTATCAAGTCTTGGTCTGGAAATATTCGGGGGCCGCATTCAATTCGCCAAAACGCTCTTTCAAAACACAAGTCGCCGCCATCCCGAGAGCTCTTTTGTATGCACTGAACAAAGACCTGGGTGTAAGGATTCTCGGTGGAGAGACGCTGTTCGTTCTTGCCACAGCAGACGGATGAATGCATTGGGTCTCAGGATATGAATATGATCTCTCGGGTCGTATTGATATGAGAATCGCCATCAATGCATTGAGCGCAAGGGCGGGAGGAGGTATTACCGCCTTTCGAAACCTTCTGCCTGCTCTTGCCCGGGTCGACGGTGAGAACGAGTATGTAGTTTTCGTGTCTTCTCGTCAGCAGGAAATCCTGGAAGCTGTCCCCGAACGTTTCAAGATTGTCATCCCGAAAGGTTTGCCCGAGAATCCGTATCTTCGGGTCTTCTGGGAACAGTTCTTCTTCCCCATTTATCTATTCAAGCTTGGGATCGACATTCTCTACTCAGTGGGTAACCTCACGACGCTGCTTGCACCCTGCAGAATTGTGCTGCTCGTTGAAAACGCCAATCCATATTCACCGCTTCATCTTCCCCTCCGTCTGCGCGACCGTCTTCGGAACGGCCTGCTTCGTGCGCTTTGCCAGCTCTCCGTCATGCGTGCCACCCGCATCCGGTTCGTTTCGCGGAAGTCCCGAGACGTCCTGGGCCGCAGGATGCGCCTGCCAAAGGGCAAGGCCGTGACGATCTACCACGGCTTTCAACCGTTACCCGATCCTCCGGGCACCGGTGCACTGGAGGGTCGATACATCCTCACGATTTCCGTAGTGCTCCCTCATAAAAATCTAGAACGGCTGGTCAGGGCTTACACCGCATTTGTCCGCGATACAGGATACGACGGCAAGCTTATAGTAGTGGGCGACCTGATTCAGACGGGGTACGTTGAAAAACTGAAACTTCTAGCGAAAGGACTGGGCATGGACGGAAATGTTTATTTTACAGGAAGGGTCCCTTTCATTGGAATCAAATCTTACTATCTCGGAGCAGATGCTTTCGTGTTTCCCTCTCTGGAAGAGACTTTCGGCCTACCCGTCATTGAAGCTATGGGCTATGGGGTACCCGTTGCCGTTTCAGACGAAAGCCAGATGAAGAACGGCCAAGAACTTTGCATTCCATTCAGGGAAATTTGCGGGGATGCCGCCCATTACTTCGATCCATTCGATCCCGAGGATATGGCAGTAGGACTTCGGAAAGTCATATTTGATCTTGAATACAGGGAAGAGTTGATATACCGCGCAAGAAAGCAGGTTCTGAAATACAATTGGGATGAAACAGCACGGGAACTTGTAATTTTATTCGAGGATGCCAATCGATGCGAAAAAGAGAGCGTGCACTCAGCAGCACGTAGGAATTGAAAGTCATGTGTGAAAGGCTCAGGCCTCATGTGAAGTACCGCTTTACCAGGTATATCATTGCGAACAAACAACTGGAGTATTATGCCTCGCACGTAAAACCATAGCGTTGGTTCGCCTGCTGTGTGTATGCGATAGGAAAACGAATGAGAGAATTGTGTATTTAATCCACTGGCGGATTTGATATAATCCTAGCCAATCAGACGCTTTTTTCAGCCCGTTGACCAGGAAGCCAGGGTAGTGGCCGCAGATAAGAATTACAAAGGAGAAAAAAACATGCGCATTTTGATTCTGGGCGGGGACGGCATGCTCGGACACCAGCTGTTCAAGCATTTAAGGCCCAGGCATGATGTCCGCGTCACCCTGCACCAGCCCCTCCAAGCCTACAGGCAATTTGGTTTATTCAGCGCCGAAAATGCTTATAGCGGGCTGGACGTTATACAACTCGAGCGGCTCATGGAAGTCCTCGCAGACTTTCATCCCGAGGCCGTGGTGAACGGCATCGGCATCATCAAGCAGAGAGCCGCTTCCCGGGAAAGCATCCCCAGCCTGGAAATCAACGCCCTCTTCCCTCATCGGCTGGCCATCCTTTGCAAAATGATCGGGGCGCGTCTCATTCACCTGAGCACCGATTGTGTCTTTTCCGGGAAAAAGGGCAACTACTCAGAGGAGGACCTCTCCGATGCCGAGGATCTGTACGGCCGGAGCAAGTACCTGGGGGAGGTGAACGACAGCCACTGTCTGACCTTCAGGACCTCCATGATCGGAAGGGAACTCTCCCGCAAGCAGAGCCTGCTGGAATGGTTCCTCGCCCAGAAGGACACCATCAAAGGTTTCCGCGGAGCCATCTTCACGGGGTTCACAACCCTCGAGCTCAGCCGAATCATCGAAAGGATGATCGTGGATTATCCAGCGGCGGCGGGCCTTTACCATGTATCGAGCGAACCGATCAGCAAATACGATCTCCTGATGCTCGTCAAGAAAAAGCTGAACCTCGGTATCGAGATCGTCCCCGACGACTCATACCGGTGCGACCGGAGCCTCGATTCATCGAGATTCCGCAGGGAATTCCGCTACAGACCGCCGGCCTGGGAAGACATGATCGAAGAGCTGAGCCGAGACATCAAAGGAGAAGAGAAATGATTTTTGAAGGGAAAACCATTCTGGTGACCGGCGGAACGGGCTCCATGGGGCAGGTACTCGTGCGTCGCGTCCTGACGGGTGAGCTGGGAACCCCGAAGAAGGTGATCGTTTTTTCACGGGACGAGGCCAAGCAGCACGACATGAGGATGTCTTATCTCCACAAGCTGGTCGCCACCGACGAGGTGATCTACCGCAACTTTATGAACGTCCTCGAGTTCCGAATCGGGGATGTTCGCGATTACGCCGCCGTCTGCGGGGCCGTCAAGGATGCCGACATCGTTATCAACGCGGCCGCTCTCAAACAGGTGCCGACCTGCGAGTATTTCCCGATGCAGGCCATCATGACGAACTGCATCGGCGCCGCGAACATCGTCCGGGCGATCGAGGAAAACAACTATCCCGTCCACTCCGTCGTCGCCATCAGCACCGACAAGGCCTGCAAACCGGTGAACGTCATGGGAATGACCAAGTCGCTGCAGGAACGGATCATCACATCGGCCAACATTCTGAATCCGAAAACGCGCTTCATTTGCGTGCGCTATGGGAATGTGCTGGCGTCACGCGGCTCCGTGATCCCGCTCTTCCATGATCAGATCCGAAACGGCGGCCCCGTGACGGTCACGGTCCCCGAGATGACGCGATTCCTCCTCACCATCCACCAGGCCGTGGACACCGTTTTTGCGGCTTTGCGCTCGGCGGAACCCGGCGAAACCTATGTCCCCAACGCGCCCTCGGCGACGGTTCTCAATATTGCCAAAGCGCTTCTCGACGGCCGTGATATCAAAATAGAGATCACCGGGATCCGCCCGGGGGAGAAGATGCATGAAATCATGGTGTCGGAAGAAGAGATTCATCACTGTGTGAAACGAGGGGAATACTACGTCATTCGGCCCATGCTGCCCGAGCTGCGAGGCAGGCGCAAGTCCAGGCCGAACGTCTTGAAAAAAGAATTCAGTTCAGCGGACAATGTTCTCAGCTTAAAGGAGACCGCTTCACTGTTGAAGAAACACCGCTTGATGATCGAAGACGTGGATCTATCCCGGCAGGAAGAACTGCTGCGATAGAATGCCCGGGCACGCGCGGGGCTAAAAAACGCTCTTATTCTCCAGAGGGGATGAAAGATGGCCATGAAAGTGATGACCGCCGTCGGGACGCGACCGGAGCTGATCAAGTTGTGCAGGGTCATCCACGAGCTGGATCGGCACACACGGCACATCCTGGTGCATTCCGGGCAGAATTATGACTATGAACTCAACGAGATCTTCTTCCGACAGCTCGACATCCGAAAGCCCGACTATTTTCTCGACGCCGCCGGCGAAAACGCGGCAAAAACGATAGGAAATGTCATTGCCAGGATGGATGAAGTCCTGGAAAAGGAAAGACCCGATGCCTTTCTCGTCCTCGGCGACACCAACAGCTGTCTCTCCGCCATCGCGGCGAAGCGCCGAAAGATACCGATCTTCCACATGGAGGCGGGGAACCGCTGCTTTGACGAGAGAGTGCCCGAGGAAATCAACCGGAGGATTATCGACCACATCAGTGACATCAATCTCACCTATACGGAGCACGCGCGGCGGTACCTGTTGGCGGAGGGGATCCGGCCGGAGACGATCATCAAAACGGGCTCTCCCATGAAAGAGGTGCTCGTGCATTACCGCCCCCGAATCGATGCATCGGATATCCTGGAGAGGATCAAGGTCGCTCCGAATGAATATTTCGTCGTCAGCGCGCACCGGGAAGAGAACATCGACAGCGAAAACAATTTCTCCGATCTTCTAAGAATCCTGAATCGGATCGCCGAGTATTTCGACAGGAAGCTCATCTTTTCAACCCACCCCAGGACTCGAAAAAGGCTCGAACAATCCGGTGCGGGCAACCTGGATCGCCGCATTCACTTCCTGAAGCCTCTCGGCTTCCTGGATTATGTCAAGTTGCAGATGCATGCACGATGCGTCATCTCCGACAGCGGCACCCTCACGGAAGAATCTTCGATCCTGAACTTCCCGGCTGTCATGATCCGCCAGGCCCACGAGCGCCCCGAGGGGATGGACGAGGGAACGCTGATCATGGGCGGACTGAAGGAAGATCGGGTCCTCGAATCTATTGATATCGTCATCGCCCATCACGCCGGGGCAGCCCGTCCATTTAATATCGTATCCGACTACGAAACGGAGAATGTATCGAAAAAAATCATACGGATCATTATGAGTTATACCGATTACGTGAACAGGACCGTCTGGTTCCGCTAAGCCCTGCCTTATTCGCTATTCGTCGATCAAAAAAGACTCAAATCCTTAAGGAAGACTCTTGTTTAGAGAAATTCGATGCGCCGACGCAGGATCAATGAAAGGAAATGACGACGCAAATCGGCATTGAAAGAGCCGTCACAGGTGAAAAGATCTGGCTCCTATGGGCCGTGGGAACCGGGCTCCTGTTTCCGCTTTTTTTTCAGATCTCCGGCGGAATCTATAAAAGTATCGATCCCGTATGGGATTCCGGCGGGGTGATAACTCAACTCCCGCTGCCGATTTCCGTTATTGCGTGCTACGGAGGCTTGCTCCTACTGGGTGCCCGATACAGGCAGGCCGCTCTTGCCCTGCAGGTGGTCACAGCCATGGCGCTGACCATGTTTATTTCTTTATTGGCGGGGCTGAAATTCGAGTTGCGAAAGGTCATTTTGCTCATACAGGTTCTTCTGCCCGCAGCCGGGCTCGTACTGGGGCAGATGGTTGAGGATGAAAACAAAATAATCCCTAGGGCATTTCTGGGGGTCCTGCTGGTCATTGTTCCCCTTCAGCTTCTGGCGGGTTTGGTCCGTGGAAATTTATGGCTTACCCATTATTTGTATCTTTTCAGCATCTATCAGCATTTTCAATATGTCCCGTTGATTTTCGTTTGCGGCTTTGTCTATTCGATGTCCGCGCTTTGGGACAGCTACAAGAAACCCTTTTATTTTTTAACACCTCTCATGTGTATCTACTCACTTCAAAGTCTTTCTTTTCTGACTTTTATTGCATTCTCTGCATTTGTTTTTACTTTTATGCTTCTTCGACTGCAAGGGTTCAAAAAAATATTGACGGTTATTTTCTTCGCTGCGGCCATATCGTGCATCCCGGTTTATTCTTCTATCTTAAAAAGTCAGGTGATTTTCTTCAAAGGCGACACATCGCAATACGATGGAAAGTTTCGGCCGATGGAGCGAGGCGAAGCACCGAGAAATGTTCAGGAACGCCTGCAGGACTGGAAATTATATGGTGCCGGCATCGTTGAAAACACTAAAACCGTCTTTTTCGGGCATCCTGCGCCTTTTCCCCGTCAGGTCAAGACCAGCGCACACAACTGGTACCTGGATATGGCGTACAATTTTGGTGTAATCTCACTCATTCCGGTCATTGTCCTCATTGTTTATACTTTTTATTTGCTTTGGCGAAGAAAGAAGAGTTTGCCGCAAGACATATGCTGGCTTGCCGCCATCGTATTTTACCTGGTCCTCCTGGACAGCAACCTTAAGGTCACATTGCGCCAGCCCTATCCCGGAATATTTGCATTCTTCATGTGGGGGAAGTTGCTCTCTGTCCTTGAGAAACCATCTTTGGCGGGCATGAGCTCATGTCAGAGCGATGAGTGAAACCTACCGACTTCTGCAACAGGAGAGTTTGAGAACGAGCGCTTTCTTCAGCATCGGAGGGATCTTTGGTTCAGCGCTTTTATGGCTTCTGAGCTTCAAAGTGCTGGCTGTCTGGCTTGGACCAGCCGGGGTAGGATTATATTCTCAACTACGGCAGATCTTGCAAGCGGCAACCATCGGGGCAACCTTCGGCGGCACGAACGCCGTTGTCCAGGGACTGTCGGAGCGAGAAGATGAACGGGCTCGCCGGCAATTTCGTACGACGGCCAGCCTGCTCATCGGCATTCTATGCGCGGCAGTGGCACTTATCATCGCCATGCGGGCGCCCATGTTGACACACTTCTTTCTGTCTTCCGATGATCCGGGATTGACCGCCTCCGTCCGCTGGTTGAGTGTCGCGGTCCTGCTGAGTGTCGGGGCAACCTATATGATCGCTGTACTCAACGGCTACCGTGCTTACCGGGCTCTGGCGCTCACCCAAATTGCGGGGCCACTCGCCATGGTGGCAACTCTGACGGCGGCATATTTTCTGCGGGTCAATTATCATCCGCAGATGCTCGTATGGCTGTTCGTTCTCTGCTTCGGAATAAGCTACCTCGTCGGCAAATGGGAGGTTTTTCACCTGACCCGAGGATATCCGGTAACCGCTTCCGGGCCTATTCCGCTCCGGGAGCTCCGTGCGTTTGTCAAATTCGCCTTTTCAAACCTGTGTGCGGCATTTTCAACCACGGCCGCAATCCTGTTGATCCGCTCCTGGATCATCGAATCTCAGGGACTTGCTTTTTCGGGACTCTTTGAAGCCGGATGGACCCTGACGTTTAACTATACGACGCTTTTTCTTACCGCCTGCAACATCATCTACTTACCGATGTTGACGCGATCAACCGAGCTGAACAGTCAGAAGGCCTGCATGCTTCGGACCGCCTACCTTGTGCTCTCCGTCGGGACGCTTGTCTGTTACCTGATGGTAATGTTCAAAACACCCCTGATCCGTCTCCTTTACAGCCGGGATTTCGACGATGCGGGCAATCTGCTGGTGATTCTCGCTGTTGCGGTCATTCTTCGGGGGGTATCGTGGGTCTATGGGATGTTGATCGTAGCCACACGGCAATCGAGGACGCTCTTGCTCTCGGAGTTGATGCTGAACGTCGTACTGCTCGCATTCGTTTGGCACAGTCTGAGGGTTTATCCGTCCCTGGAAGCTTTGGGATGGGCCTTTGTCCTCGCCCATTTTCTTTATATGATATTTGCCATCGAATACGTTCGCCGCAAGAACGACCAGATGCAGCGACGCAAAATCTGGCCTCTCGTCGCCCTTGCCGTGCTACCCCTGACCATGAACTGGGGGCACGCTCAATGGCTGCAACTGACGACCGGGCTGACGGTGAGTGGAATCGCCTGGTGTGCCCACAGAAAGGTATGGGTGTGAAGAAACTCCGCTGTGACATCGAACGTTACCATCAGATGGCAGGGAATGTGAAGCCGATTTCGGGCTTGTCGCTGCTTGCAGCCTGCTTCAACCCTCGTCTCGTGCCAAATGTTTTGTTGCGTTTGTCGGGTTTTTTTTACAGGCACGGCATGGGCTGCCTCGCCAAATTCTTCGCCATGCTGAACGTCCTGCTTTTCGGCATCGAAGTGTCGCCCAGGGTAGAAATCGGCGGTGGACTCTTTTTGCCCCATACCGTCGGAACAGTGATCGGCGCCTCGCGGATCGGGCGTAATGTGACCATCATGCAGGGTGTAACGCTGGGCACAAAAGAACCGGACCTGCAGTTCACGGTGTCCATGCGGCCCATCGTCGGGGACCATGTGTTGATCGGTGCAGGCGCAAAAATCATCGGGAGGGTCACGATCGGCAATCACGCAAAAATCGGGGCAAACGCCGTTGTCCTGGACGATGTGCCGCCACACGCGGTTGCGGTCGGGATGGCCACGAAAATCATGGAGCCGTCCCGCAAGGGACCTGATGATGAATCATGAATCGTCTGAAATAAGAATTGGTGCTTCGCTGGTGGTGTACAGACCGGATTTCATCACGCTGGGGCGTACGCTGCAAGCGCTGGAGATCGCCGGCATGGAGGTCCGTAAGAATTACGCCGCCCACCTGCAATTGACCGTGGTGGATAATTCGGATGATTCCTCCTGGTTTGAGCTTGTCAATACGTGGATGAAGGAGCAAACTGCAAGTTTAACATCCTGGTCCGTGCACCTGATGCGCTCCCCCTGCAACCTGGGCTATGGCCGGGGGAACAATCTCGTGATCGAAAAGACAGATTCCGATTACCACATCGTCATCAATCCGGACTTATTCGTCGAACCGGACAGTCTAGTCCAAGCCATACGCTTCATGGAGCGCAGTCCCGATGTCGGTCTGCTGGTACCGGCTGTTTTCGGTGAGGACGGGGAACGCCACTATTTGTGCAAGCGAAAACCGACATTATTCACCCTGTTTCTGCGAAGTTTCGCACCTGCGTGGATCAGCGCCTATTTTCAGTCGGCGCTTGACTTATATGAAATGCGGGATCGAAATTACGACGAAGTGATCGACGGCGTAGAATTCCCGAGCGGTTGCTTCATGTTTTTCCGCACGGCGGTCCTGAAGCGCTTGAAAGGTTTCGACCCTGAATATTTCATGTATTTCGAAGACGCGGATATCGGGCAGAGGATGTTGAAGATCGCCCGTATTGTTTATGTACCCGATGTTAAAGTCATACACAAATGGGGACGGGGAACGCACCACAGTTTCCGCCTGCGCCTGGAAACCATCAAATCCGCCCTGATTTACTGGAAGAAGCACACGCTTCTGCAGTCCAGGCCACCAAAAACGAAGCCTGAATTCCCGTCGCACCCAATCGGCCCGGTCAGACCCGTAACGCGCATCCTGATCCTGGTCGTCTATTATCTGCCCAGCATCATGTCCAGCGCAAAGCTGATAGACGACCTGGCCCGGGAGTTTCGCAGGCGAGGACACGAGGTCATCGTCGCTGCCCCGGATGAGGCGGTAAAAAAGGCATATGAGGTTACGGAAGAAGGGGGTATCCAGGTCCTCCGTGTGAAGGCCGGTGAGATCAAATCAGCTTCCCGGTGGCTGCGTGCATGGAGGGAAATCACTCTTTCATCGGTCATGTGGCGGAAGGGAAAATCTTTTTTCATGCAGAACCCCTGCGACCTCATTGTTTACTACTCCCCGACGATCTTCTTCGGTGCCCTCGTCTCCAGGCTCAAACGCCTCTATCTCTGCCCTTCCTACCTGATTCTGCGTGACATCTTTCCGCAATGGGCCGTGGACACAGGCGTCCTGACCCAGGGAAATCTGATTCATCGTTTTTTCAAGAAAAAGGAAAAACTGAACTACGATGCGGCGGATGTCATCGGCGTCCAGTCTCCCGCCAATCTAAATTATTTTTCTGAACACGGACTAAATGAAAAATACCGTCTGGAAGTCCTCTACAACTGGACCACCCTTACGGAAGACGGCCTTCAACCAGGAGCCTTCCGGAAAAGAATGGGACTGGAGGGCAAAGTCGTCTTTTTCTATGGCGGCAATATCGGTGTAGCCCAAGACATGGACAACATCATTCGCCTCGCGGATAATCTTCGCGACGAGCCGGACGCCTTCTTTCTCCTCGTGGGCGACGGTAGTGAAGTGCCCCGGCTCAAGTCTGCGATTGTATCGAAGGGTCTGGCGAACATCGCCATTCACGGCGCCGTGGGCCAGAGGGATTACCTGTCCATGCTTTCTGAGTTCGATGTCGGTCTGATCTCCCTAAATCGCAATTTGAAAACACAGAATTTCCCGGGCAAGATGCTCGGCTACATGTATCATTCCATGCCCATCCTGGCCAGCATTAACCCCGGAAACGATTTGAAAGAAATCCTGGAAGACAAACAGGCGGGGCTGGTGTGCCTGAACGGGGAAGATAACCTGTTTGCCGAATATGCAAGGCGCCTATTGAAGGACGAAGAGTACCGCCGTTTTTTGGGGAGAAACGCCCGGTCGCTCCTCGAGAGCACCTTCTCCGTATCAAGAGCCGCCGGGCAGATTCTGTCCCATTTCAATCGACCGCATTAGAGCATGGATCACACGCCTACCATCCTCGTCACCGGCGCAACCGGGGCCGTGGGGCCTTACGTCGTGACTGCGCTGCACGAGAGGGGTTTCCGGATACGAACGCTCTCCATGGATGCACCCCCTGCCGGCCTGTGGCCGGAGGGGGTTGAGGCGCGAATGGGCGACATCACCGACCCGGCGGCCGTCCGGGAAGCGATGCGGGATGTGCAGTGCGTCATCCACATGGCCGCCCTGCTCCACATCGTCCATCCGCCACCGGAGCTCCAAGGGAAATACGAGCGGATCAACGTCCATGGAACGGCGACCGTTGTCGAGGCGGCCCGGGAAGCGGGTATCCGGCGGCTCGTCTTCTTCAGCACGATCGCCGTTTATGGAGCCTCCGACGGGAACGTCCTGACGGAAGAGTCCCCAACCCGTCCCGATTCGTTTTATGCGCAGACCAAGCTCGACGCGGAGGGGGTTGTCCTTGCGGCGAAAAGGGAAGACGGGATCCCACTGGGGACGGTGCTGCGCTTGGGTGCCGTCTACGGGGCCAGGATCAAGGGCAATTACCAGAGGCTCCTCCACGCCATCGCACGCAGCCGCTTCGTGCCCATCGGCCGGGGGAACAATCGGCGCACACTCGTATACGACAGGGATGTGGCCCGGGCGGCTCTCATAGCCCTGGAGCATCCGGATGCCGCCGGGAAGATCTTCAATGTCACCGACGGGACATTTCACACCTTGAACGACATCATCGAAGCCATCTGCCAGGCTCTCGGCAAAAGGCCGCCCGCGTTTTCACTGCCGATGGGTCCGGTGCGGTTCGCAGCGGGCGTCGTCGAGGATGCGGCGGGGCTCATCGGGGTTTCGCCGCCCATCACCCGCGCCGCTATCGATAAATACACGGAAGATATCGCCGTGGACAGCGGCCGCATTCAAAAGGAGCTGGGTTTCAGGCCGCTCTATGATCTGTCTGCGGGCTGGAAGGAAACGGTCCGGGAAATGCGGCGTGCGGGCAGTTTATGAACGGTAAGCGGATCTTCGACATCGTGGCGGCCGTTTTCCTTCTGATGGTCCTCTGCATACCGATGTTGATCATCGCATTGATGGTCAAGTTCACGTCCAGGGGACCTGTTCTATACTGGTCGGACAGGGTGGGAATCAACAACACCCTTTTCAGAATGCCCAAGTTTCGCACCATGCGGACGGACACGCCGGCCGTCGCTACGCATCTGCTGAAAAATCCCGACACCTATGTCACCCCGCTGGGATATTACCTCCGGAAATACAGTTTAGATGAAATCCCCCAGCTCTGGAATATTCTCAAGGGGGACATGAGTTTCGTCGGGCCGAGACCGGCGCTCTTCAACCAGGACGACCTGGTGGAGCTGCGGACCCGGAAAGGGGTACACACGCTCGTCCCCGGGATCACGGGCTGGGCCCAGATCAACGGCAGGGACGACATCCCGATACCGCTGAAGGTCGAATACGACGAATACTACCTGAAAAATAAATCTTTCTTTTTCGACCTCAAAATCATATTGATGACGTTCATCAAGGTGCTCCGGGCGGAAGGCGTCCGGCACTAAGTAACGGTCATGCCTGAATCGTCTCAAGCAAGATAAATCATGAAACATCTCCTGCGGAACAAGCACTTTTACTGGATGGTGCTCATCGACGCAGCCCTCGTTGTCGCGGCCTACATCCTGGCTTACCTCCTGCGGTTTGAAGGTTCTATCCCTCAGTACCAGATATCGAATCTTCAGAAGACCCTGCCTCTGCTCATCCCGATCAAGCTGATCGTATTTTACTTCTTTCAGCTCTACAGGGGCATGTGGAGATACACGAGCATCCTGGATATCAAGAACGTCATCCTGGCCTCCACGGCCTCTTCCATTATCCTATTGATATCGACCATCTACGCCTATCAATTTCTGGGCTTTTCACGATCCATATTCATTATCGACTGGGGGCTCACCATCTTCTTCATCGGGGGAATCCGGATCGCAATCCGGCTCGCCCTTACCAATCACGTATCCACCCTCTGGACCATTTCCCCCTACAGAAAATCCCGGGACAGCTCCGACCGGAGGCTCCTCATCATCGGCGCGGGCGGGGCCGGGGAAAAGGTTTTGCGGGAAATTCTCGACAACCCGGGGGTTCACCTGAACCCCGTCGGCTTCCTCGATGATGCCAAGGAGAAACTGGGGAAATCCATCCACGGAGTCCCCGTTGTCGGCACCGTGGACGAGATCGAAGAAATCCCTCTCGAATACGAAGAGATCCTGATCGCCGTGCCTTCGGCAAGGGGCGAGCAGATGCGACGCATCATAAGCGCCTGCGAAAAGACGGGGAAAAAGTTCCGCATGGTGCCGAGCATGGGGGAGCTGATCGAAGGCAGGATAACCGTCAATTCCATACGCGAGGTGACCCTCGAGGATCTGGTGGGCCGCGACGAGGTGCGTCTGGATCAGGACACGGTCTCGGAATTCCTGGGAGGGAAGCGCATTCTCGTGACGGGGGCCGGCGGGTCCATCGGCTCCGAGCTGGTGAGACAGATCGGCCGGTTCGATCCGATGTCCATTTGCCTGATGGACTTCAGCGAGTTCAACCTCTTCAAGATCGACATGGAATGCCGGCAGAGGTTCCCCCGCCTGGAAATACAAGCCGCCCTGGGGGACATCCGCGACCCCGGAACGGTCAACGGTCTTTTCGCCAGATACCTGCCCCAGGTCGTCTTTCATGCGGCGGCCTACAAGCACGTGCCGATCCAGGAAGCTCACCCCCGCGAGGCATGCATGGCCAATGTTCTCGGGACCAAAAACGTCGTCGAGGCCTCCCTGAAAACGGGGGTGGATCGGTTCGTTCTCGTCTCCACGGACAAGGCGGTGCGCCCCGCCAACGTCATGGGCGCGACGAAGAGGCTGGCGGAAATGCTCGTGGACAGCATGAACGGAAAGGCGCACACCCGCTTCATGTCCGTCCGGTTCGGAAACGTCATCCGGAGCTCCGGCTCCGTCATCCCCCTTTTTCAGGAGCAGATCGCCAGGGGCGGTCCCGTCACGGTGACTCACCCGGACATCACACGCTATTTCATGACGATTCCCGAAGCCGCGCAGCTGATCCTCCAGGCGGGCGCCATGGGGGAAGGAGGAGAGATCTTCATCCTCGAGATGGGAAGGCCGATCCGCATCCTGGACATGGCGAGGGACCTCATCAGGCTTCAGGGATACGAGCCGGAGAAGGATATCCCGATCCAGTTCATCGGTCTTCGCCCCGGTGAAAAACTCTACGAGGAACTCATCACGGAAGGTGAAGGCATCGTCTCCACCTCCCATGAAAAAATCATGGTCCTGCGGGGGAATTCATGCGATCCGGGCATGATCGTGAAAAGTATCGAAGAACTTCTTGCCGAAATTCATTGCCTGGATGAGGCATCCATCAAGAGAAGGCTCGGCGACATCGTCCCCGAGTATAAAGAGTACAAAGCGGAATCGTAGATCCGTTTCATCTGTTCCCCTGATCCTCCATCCCGAGGGCCTGTTCCAGGGCCTCGACAACCCCTCCCAGGGGCAGCTCCAGCAGGCATTTGCTGAAGCTGTCAATCCGCCTGCCACATCCCTCCTCCCGGCAGGGAACGCACTCACCCTCCCCCTGAAGAAGAACGACATTCCCGACCCTCTGTGAACCCTTCATGACCCAGGGGCTCGAGTCGGAAACGTGGCCCTTCGGCCAGGGACCCCACTTGACCGGGTTCGTCGGCCCGTAGAGGGCCAGCGTCGGCACCCCGAGGGCGGCCGCCATGTGCGTCAACACCGTGTCGGGACCGGCATAGATCCGTGCCCGGCTCAGGAGAAAACCCGCTTCGCTCAGGCTGGTCCGGCCGGTCAGATCCACCGCACCATCCTGAAACTCACGGGCGATCCCCCGCACATAGGAGACCTCATCGGGTGCGCTGCTCCCCGTGAAGACGACCCGGAACCCTCTGGTATTGAGGAGGTGCCGGGCAAGCCCGACCCATCCATCCCGGCTCCACATTTTGTAATTGAATTTCGGGAAGGGATGAAAGACCGCGTAGGGTTCCGCCGCCGGGTCAAAGGCGAGCATCGCCCTGACACGGCTTTCGTCGGAGGAACTCCAGGAGACCACCACGTCGAACTTGCGTTCGACGCCGAGCAACCCGGCAAGCCTCAGGTTCATCACCACCGTGTGCGTGTCGCGGTTGTCAAAGTCAGTCCATCGGGAGAGGAGCCATCGTTTCCAGAACCCTTCGGCGTTGGATTCGAGGGTCCCGATGGCCTCTTTGCCGGCCACCCAGGCGTAGAAGGTCGGCCGGTCGCCCGGCTGGGTGGAAAGGGCGAGGTCATAACGGCGGAGGATCGTCCTGAGCGTCCTCAGGTGGGTCCCGACGCCGGCCCCTTCCGGAACGGCCAGGACCTGGCGGATGTCGCCGTTTGCCTCGATCACCCCTTCCGTCCCCTTGAAGACGAGCACGTCGATGGCGGCGGCCGGCCAAGCGGACCGCAGGGACCGGATCAGCGGTGTCGTCATCAGAACATCGCCGATGCGCCGCATGGCAATAACAAGCACACGTTCGGGCAGGCTCATAGGTACTGGTCCAAACCCCGGAGGGCGCGGGTCCGCCGTGAATTCAGCACATCGTTCAGTCGTTTCCGGTTCTCCTCGAGCTGGAGCCTGTCGTACTCCGGGTGCCAGAGGTGAAGAACCGTCGCGGCGAAGCGGGCGCTTTTCCGTTTCACGCCGGAGCGAAGCAGCCGGACGACCAGGTCGGAATCCTCGAGTCCCCAGCCGTGGTAGGTCTCGTCGAATCCGTTGATCCGGATGAGGTCCTCGCGCCGGCAGGACAGGTTGCAGGTCATGACGCCCCGCCAGTCGTCCTTCGCCCATTTTCTCAACACCCCGGGAAGGGGCAGCAAAAGCACGGGGAAGAACCGGTTGACGTCCTTCCTCAGGTATGCCAGCAGCCACTGAAGGGTGTTCCATTCCCGAAGGGCTGTTCCCTCCGCAAGCACGCGTCGCGTCAACTCACGGCTGAGCAGGATCCGGCTTCCCGCCACGAACCAACCCGGCTCCGCCAGGCGCCGATGCTGCTCCACGAAACCCGGCATCGGGATGCAATCCCCGTCGCTGAAGATGATGTAGTCGGCGGCCGTCGATGCGAGAGCCCTGTTTCGGATGCCCCCGGCGCGAAATCCCTGGTCCTCCTGCCACACATGGGTGAGCACGAAGGGAAGCCGCTTCATGCAGGCCCTGACCGTCTCCGCGGTATCGGCCGTCGACCCGTCGTCCGCCACGATCATCTCGAAGTCGCGGTCCGTCTGCGCCGCGAAAGCCTCGAGGGCCGCCGAAAGGGCATCCGGCCTGTTGTAGGTGGTGATGATGACGGCGATTCTCATTTCCCCTCGTTGAGCATCATGAGCTTCAGGTAACGATAGTAAGTCCCTTCGGCGTTGGAAACGGCGAGCATGAATCCCTCCCGCCCGTCCAGGAAGCCGAGGCGAATGAAATAGGTGTGGACGAAAATCCAGAGGCCGTGCGACAGGGCTTTCCACAGTGAGCCCTTTGCCATTCTTTGATGCATCATGCGGGCCCCTGCAGAGGAATAGCTGTTGATCTTCAAGAGGACCTCTTCCAGGTCCGGGAATGCCTCGTGCACAAGCGGGTGCTCGAGCCTGCCGACCGTGCCGTCCACGATGAGTCGCTCATGCACCAGGTCATCGCTGAACACCGCATGCCCCCGCTTGAAGAGGCGCGTGACGTAATCTGGCCACCAGCCGCTGTGACGCATGTACCGCCCGCAGTAACTGGAAAGGCGTGGACACTCGAAGGCCGCATGGCCCTTCGGGTCGGCCATGGCCGATTCGATTTCCGACCGAAGCTCCGGCCCGATGCGTTCATCGGCATCGAGGGAAAACACCCAATCCCCCGTTGCCTGATCGAGGGCGCGGTTTTTCTGCGGGCCGTAGCCAGGCCAGTCGGTCTCATAGACCCTGTCGGTGAACTCCCTGCAGATATCGACCGTTCGGTCCGTGCTTCCCGAATCCAGGACGATGATTTCATCGGCCCAGGCCGCAGACTCGAGGCAGGGCCTGATCCACTTTTCCTCGTTTTTCACGATGACGGTGACCGACAGAGTCATGCTGCAACCTTCTCCTTCCCGGATCTCTCGTTCCATGAAGCAAAGGCAAGAGCGCTCAACCAGACGAAGAACACCCTTTCCGTGTGATCGAAGAGGGTGGAGCTGACGAGGCTGGCGGAAAGAAAGGCAAGGACCGTCCCCCGCGCGACAGCCCGGTCAAGGGGAGACGCAAGTCCCGCCGCAAAAACCCACTCCCGCAGGAACAGCAAAAGCCATACCCCCAGCCCCGCAAGGCCGAACTGGACGGCCACGAGCAGATACTCGCTGTGGGGGTTATCCGTGTGGACCGGAGCCGACGGCCCGGCCTTTGCGGCGTAGGCCTTCGCGAACCCGCCCGTGCCGACGCCGTAGATCGGGCTATCCGTGATGATCCTCACGCTGTTGACGTAAAAATCGAGGCGCAGTTTGGCCGATTCGCCGATCTGTGCCTGGCCGGGTTCCCAGTCACGGTATTCCCGGACGAGCTTTTCGTAACCCCGATACCAGGAACCGGAAGAGGTCATCAAACCGGCCCCCACGATCGACACGAGAAGGACGGCAGACAAGAGGAGCCCCCTCCAGCGGAAGAATCCGAAAAAGAAATAGACGATCAGGACAAGCATGACGAGCTGCCCGGTCCTGCTCTGGATCATGAAGAACACATTAAATACCGCAAGGGTGAAGAGCACGCCCCAGAGCACCCGCCAGCCGACTTCGTGGGCTTCCTGCGCCTTTAGTGCAAAGAGATAGGCCGCAAAGGCCATCAGGAAGCTGTGAGTTATCTGATATTTGAATACGGTGGGATGACCCGCCAACGTCTTCAAAAATTTTGACGGCGGGAGAAGATCTAACCAGATGAGATAGGAAAGGAAAAGGACGAGGATGGATGCCGTAAGGAATCCCCCGACGGCGAGGTTCCTGACCTTCTTTTCCCGGAAAAAGGCCATGAAGAGGGGAATCAAAAGGAGATAAGCGGATTTCATGAGAGTGTTCAGGATGTCTTTCTTTTCGGCGATCGAGTAGGTGATTCCCAGCAGGTACATGCCGAATACCGCGACGGCCCACAGGGCGACGGGGTTGTCCCGGATGTTCGAGAGCCTCTGCCGGTAAGCGTCGGTGACGAGCCAGAGGCAGACGATCACCCCGATCAGGATGTCATCAGCCGCATTCGAGATCGGAATGGAAAAGCCGAGCGCAATCACCGCCCATTGAGCCCCGCTCTCAGCTTTCGTCCTCATCTGCAGGTAAAAGCTCATCGATCTCCTGTTGTTTCGCCCCGGCCGCTCCAGAGGATTCTTTCATCTCGAAGCCGGAAATAGCCTGAACGAAGCGGCAGCCGGGAGAGATCTCCATCCCCTTTCAGGATCTATTTTTCGGCGAAGGCGATGATGGATTTCCGAAGGGAGGGAATAAGGTCCCGCATAGCCGACCCGACAGATCGGAGCCTCTCCCAACCCTCGCGATGTCTCCTCGACTTCAAGAAATAAGCATCGATGCGGCTGAATCCCGCGGCCTTCAACAGGATCACGAGTTCCCTGATCGTGAACTCCCGGTTGTGCCGCGCCGGATAAAAGGAATAATTCCGGTAACGAACCGGCTCTGCGTAAAGATAGTGTTCTTCATAATCGAAGGTGATGTGTTTTCCCCGGAGCATCCGGCTCCGATTCCGGAAACAGACCGCATTGGGGACATCGACTTCGGCCAGACCGGCAGGACTCAGGACCCTGTAAATTTCTCTCATCAGGTGGAGGTGGGAGTGAGTGAAGTGTTCCAGGACCTGGCAACAAACCACGGCGTCAAAGGACCCGTCGTCGAAAGGCAGAGGGTCGACCTCCACGTTGCAGACGCGGAAGGGGATGGATTTTCTCCGGTAGATCTCGGGATATTGCGACGAGAAGTCGAAGAGATCGACGGCGTAACAGTCGTGGCCCAGTTCGCTCAAAAGCGAAAGCAACATACCGTGGCCGGCCCCCACGTCCAGGACCCTCCTCGCATTCCGGAGCCGGCTTGCGATTTCGCAGAAGCGGTCTATGCTGCCGCGATAGAGGTCCTCGAGCTCTGGGTTTTCGACATCGTAGAGAAGCCCCCGTTTGCGAAGGTCGATTGACCTGGCGTAGATTTCCTTTTTGGAAAGAGCGTGAACGGCTGAGTCCGTTTCTTTCATATGGTTTCTTCACCGCCGGTCCGGAAATCCGCGCCGGCGAGTCATTTCACACCACAGAGGACGACCACCGCTGATTCCCCCCCGCACTTCGGTTCAGGGGCCTGCCTGCCGCGCCGCGCTCAGCGTGTTCCGCAGCAGCATGGCGATCGTCATGGGCCCCACCCCGCCCGGGACGGGCGTGATGTAGGACGCCTTCGCGGCCGCCTCGGCGAAGGCCACATCGCCGACCAGCCCGCCGTCCGGCCTGCGGTTGATCCCGACGTCGATGACAACGGCGCCCTCCTTCACCATCTCCCCGCGGATCATCTCCGCCTTTCCCGCCGCCGCAACGAGGATGTCGGCCCTCCCCGTCACAGAGGCCAGATCCCTCGTCCTCGTGTGACAGACCGTGATGGTGGCGTGACGCAGCAACAGCATGAGGGCCAGGGGCTTGCCGACGATGTTGCTTCTGCCGACGATGACGGCCTCCTTCCCCTCGATGGCGATGTTGCTTCGATCCAGGAGTTCCATGACGCCGAGGGGCGTGCAGGCCCTGTGGAGGGGGTTTCCTTCAACGAGGCGGCCCATGTTGTAGGGGTGGAAACCGTCCACGTCCTTCCGCGGGTCGACGGCCTCGATGACGGCCGCCGTCCGGATGTGACCCGGAAGGGGGAGTTGCACGAGGATGCCATGGATCGAGGGGTCGCCGTTGAGACCGGCGATGAGACGGAGCAGCTCTCCCTCCTCCGTCTGAGCCGGAAGGCCGAAATGACGGGACAGGAAACCGGCCTCTTCGCAGGCCTTTTCCTTCCGGCCGACATAGATCCTGGAGGCGGGGTCGTCACCGACGAGGATGACCGCCAACCCGGGGACGATGCCCCGTTCCTTCTTCAGTTGCAGGGCTTCCGCACGGACCTCTTCCCTGATCTTTTTCGCGATCTCACTTCCATGGATGACAACAGCCATATTTCATTTCACTGCCCTGCCTGAAGACTTCTTCATACCTTATCCCCCGGCCTGACGTCCGCAGAGCAGCTGCCTTCATCTACTTGACCGGCCCGCAAATGTCAAGATAACATCCTGCTTTCCTTACAGCTTATGCCAAGGGGTGGGCCGAATCGGCCGTTTCCGGGGTGAAAACCCCGGCCGCATGTCAGCCGGCGAAGACCTGTTTTCACCTCCGGTCCGCCCGCATACGGTCACATGAATGCCCCCGTCGATTTCACCTCTGTTTTCCATCCCCGCCGACTCAAAAAAGGTGAATCGGAAGGCGAATGCCGGCGGGATGCAAATCACTGTAATCATTCAATAATAAATGGAAAAAATAAACGGAAACCTCTCATAATTTTATTGATCCGGTGATGCTCTTGTGCTATGGTGTGCCCGCTGAAGGAGGGAGCGCAAAACCTATGAATCTCGGGGAAATGCTCGAGTCCATCTGCCGTCGATACGGTGGGAAAACAGCCATCATTTTCGAAGACAGGAAAATCACCTACGGTGATCTCGATCAAGCCGTCAATTCCCTCGCAAACCACTTGAAAGGCCTCGGCGTCGAAAAAGGGGACAAGGTCGCCCTCATGCTCCCCAACATCCCTGAATTCGTCATCTCATATTTCGCCGCTGTGAAACTCGGGGCCGTCGCCGTCACCCTCAACATCATGTCGACGTCTTACGAGCTCAAGTATCTCCTGAACAACAGCGACTCCAAGGTCTTCATCACGACCGCCCAGTCGGCGAAGAGATACGAGGAGATCAAACAGGATGTTCCCCTTTGCCGTCACATCCTTCTTGTGGATCACGAGGGCGCCTCTTCCTCTTTCATGGAAGCCGTCGGCAAAGGCCCCTTTGAATTACGCATGCCGCCCGTCGACGGCGACGACCCCGCCGTCATCGTCTACACGGCCGGTCTCACCGGGAATCCCCTCGGCGCCGTTCTCACCCATCGAAACCTGCTCTCTCAGACGACCCTTTTCCCCGACCTCTTCGAGGGAAAGCCGGAAGATCACGGATTGGCGATCATCCCTCTCTTCCACACATACGGCGCGACGGCGAACATGCTCGGTCTGCTCAGCATCGGATGCACCATGACCCTTCTGGATCAATTCAATATCGACGCGCTCCTCAGGGCGGTCGAAAGAGACCGGGTGACCTACATCGCTGCCGTGCCGCGCGTATTTCTCGGAATGCTCCTGTACGAAGAGGCCGGGAAGTATGACACACGCTCTCTTCGTCTGTGCATCACCGGCGGGTCGGCCATGCCGCCGCAGTACATGCCGGCATTCTCGAAGAAATTCGGGTGCGTCCTGACGGAGGGTTATGGGCTCACCGAGGCATCGCCCATCTGCACCGTCGGCAGGCTGAGCATGCCGATCAAGCCGGGTTCCATCGGCACCGCCATCCCCGGCGTCGAAGTCAAGGTCTTCGACGACGGCGAAAGAGAGGTCCCGACCGGTCAGGTCGGCGAGCTCGTCGTGAAAGGCGTGAACGTCATGAAAGGATATTACAAGGACCCGGAGGCGACGGAACGGGTCATGAAAAACGGCTGGCTTCACACCGGTGATTTGGCCCGGATCGACGGGGAAGGATATGTCTTTCTCACCGGCCGGAAGAAACGCATGATCATCACGAGCGGGTTCAACGTCTATCCCCGCGAGGTGGAAATGATCCTGGACAGCCATCCCGCCGTCGAAGCCTCCCGGGTCATCGGCAAACCCGATCTCATGAGGGGGGAGATCGTCAAGGCCCTCGTCGTGCGCCGGAAGAACGAGGCGGCCGACGAGAGGGCGATCCTGAAGCACTGCCGAACATACCTCTCGTCCTACAAGGTCCCGCGGGAAATCGTTTTCGTTGACAGTTTGAACTGACCATCCGGCGTTCCCGGCTGCGCATCGGGAATGGGGAACGTCACAGGGGTGCGATCCGTTACGACCCATGCCTCAACGGCGCGAAGCGAAATCCCCCACACTCATGTCCTTGTGAGGGAAAGAGGGACTTTCCTCGAATCGGGGCGCCGACCGTGGTTCCCGGGGGGTAGTCATCGCCGGCGCATGCCGTGCCGCAAAAAAATACTCAAGCGGGAGGAGCCGGTAGAAACCGAATCGGCGCATCCCGATACCGAAGGAGGTCAAGATGGAAAAGGTACCGCAGAAGTTGGACAAGACCAGGGCAACGTACTACAAGGACGCGCCGATTGCGAAATTCGGGGAGAGAAAACCCGATTTCTCCACCATGGGGCGGATCATCAAGAACCAGTACAAGAACTTCCGGGAGGTGGTCTGCGTGGAGGCCTGCCGCACGCCCTACGGTGTCTTCGGGGGCGCCCTGAGAGGGTTCGACGCGCCGCAGCTCGGCGCACTGGCCATCAAGGAATGCCTCAGGAGAACGAACGGAAAGGTGAAACCCGGGGATGTGGACTACGTCATCATGGGCCAAGTGGTCCCCGCCGGTTGCGGCCAGGTCCCCAGCCGCCAGGCGACGCTCCTGGCCGGACTTCCCGAGTCCGTCCCCTCCATCACGATCAACAAGGTCTGCTCCTCCGGCATCAAGCCCCTCGATCTGGCGGCCCAGATGATCCAGACGGGCAGGGCCGAGATCATCATCGCCGGCGGGCAGGAGAGCATGTCGAACTGCCCCTATTCCCTCCCCGACATGCGCTGGGGCAGCCGCATGGGGCTTCCGAACGGCCGCGTCGTGGATCTCATGGTCTATGACGGGCTGTGGGACGCCTTCTACAACCGCCACATGGCCATCCACGGCTCCGAGACGGCAGACGAATTCGGCTTCACGAAGGAGGACCAGGACGAGTGGGCCTATCTGTCACAGACGAGGGCCGTCGCGGCCATGAAGGCCGGCAAGCTCGACGACGAGATCTTCCCCGTGGAGATCCAGAAAGGCAAGGAAACGATCATCTTCGACAAGGACGAGGGACCGAGGCCGGGAACCACCATGGAAGGGCTCGCAAAACTCCCGCCCGTCTTCAACCACAAGAGCACCGTGACGGGCAAGCCCGGCAGCGTCACGGCGGGCAACGCCCCGGGCGTCAACGACGGCGGAGACGTCTGCCTGCTCATGAGCGCTGAGATGGCGAAGAAGCTCGGAATGAAACCCCTCTTCACCCTGCTCGACTACGCCGAGGTCTCCCAGCCCACCAAGGACATCGCCACGGTCCCGGGGCTTTCCATCAAGAAACTGCTCGCGCAGAACGATCTCACGCTGGACAAGATCGATCTCATCGAGATCAACGAGGCCTTCGCGGCGGTCGTCCTGGTGAGCGCCCGGTCCATCCTCGGGATGTCGAAGGAGGACATGCTGAAGAAGGTCAACGTCAACGGAAGCGCCATCGCTTACGGGCACCCCATCGGGGCGACGGGCGCCAGGATCGTCATGACGCTGGCCTACGAGCTGCGGCGCAGGGGCGGAGGTCTCGGTGTCTGCGGCATCTGCTCCGGCCACGCCCAGGGCGATGCGATGTTGATAAAAGTCGAGGCCTAAGGCATTAGGCATCAG
>FWPV01002254.1_pt1 | contig 48074 bp, 35 predicted proteins | sample 2228371 | NCBI WGS metagenome assembly FWPV01 (sample SAMEA103939776, study PRJEB20133) | metagenome | reverse complement strand
CTACGACAGCCCTGAGCACGCCCGGCAGTGTCTGGCGGAATTCCACCAGCGCTACAACCACGTGCGGCCCCACTGGGCCCTGCGCCCGCAAGGAGGCGGCGACCCACTGGTGCTGTGAGAGGTCTACGTGGACGGGCGTCGCACCATGCTGCCGCGTTGGCAGCCGTGGGCCCGAGATGTCAAGCGCAAGCTCGCCGAGCTCGAGTTCGAGGTAGCATGAGCGGCAGGGCCGGGACTCTCAATAAACGGCCCCTCGCGTCTCCAGTTGACAAGCGCGGCAAGGCATGAATACTGGGCTGCCGAGCAGACGGTGTGGGCGATCATGCTTGAAGCCAGCCTCGTCTACTACTAGGTGCCCGATCCGTAGCCGCAGCTGGCTGCGCGAAGCTAACAAGGATCAGGGGAGCTGGCCGCGGTGACCAGCGGCCGCGGCACCTAAGAAACCGGCGGGCGCGGCACCTGAGACCAGAGGCCGGCCAGACTCCCCAAGCTCATCACCGGCCGCCCGGTTGACCTCAGGGCAATGGAGTCACCCGGTGCACAAACACAAACTGAACTGCCGCCAGACCTAACTAACCCGGGGCACGCGAGCCAGAATCTCGGAGACTACCTCGTAGCTGTTGGTACCCAGCCACTCCGCCACCTGGGCAACGCTGATCTCCTCGTCCCCCTGACGGCCGATCAACACCACCTCATCACCTTGCCGCACCCCAACGATACCCGTGACGTCAATCATCGTCTGGTCCATCGAGACGCGCCCCACCACCGGCGCGCGCCGGCCGCGCACAAGGACCTCGCGCCAGCTGGCGGGCCCGCGCCGAAAACCGTCGGCGTAGCCCACCGGTACCGTGGCGATGACGCTGGGGCGCGGCGCCCGCCAGGCCAGCCCATAGCCAAGGCCCTCGCCCGCCGGCAAAGACCGCACCTGAGCCACTTGCGACTTCCAGCACAGCGCCGGCGCGAGTCCTGCTGAGGGTATGCCTGAACCAGGGACCAGCCCGTAGAAGGCGATCCCAGGCCTTACCAGATCGTAGCGAGCATCCGAGCGGCCCAAAACCACGGCGCTGTTGGCAATGTGCACCACCGGTGGCCTCAGACGAGCCTTCTCCAGCTCGCTGACCAGGCGACCAAAGGTGGCCAATTGTTGATCGGTGAAAGCCAGGCCGTCCGGTGACCGATCTTCGGCCACCGCCAGATGGCTGAACAGCCCTTCTACCACCACGCCCGGCACATCACGCAGCCATCGCACAAAGGCCGGGACCTCGGACGGCGGCAGGCCCAACCGATGCAGGCCGGTGTCGACCTTGACGTGTAGCCGGGCCTCGCGCTCCAGCGCCTGGGCAGCTTGGCCAAGGGCGCCAGCCGTTTCGCGATCGAAGACCGTCACCGCCAGGTCCAGCCGCACTGCCTCACGCGCCTGCCAGGCCGGCGTGTAGCCCAGAACCAAAATGGGTGCGGTGACGCCCGCCTCGCGCAGAACACGGCCCTCGGCCACGCAGGCGACGCCGCACCACTGGGCGCCGTTCCGCAGCGCCGTGTGCGCTACCTGTACCGCGCCGTGGCCGTAGCCGTCCGCCTTCAGCACCACCATCAAGGCGGCCGGGCGCGACAGCTCCCTAAGCCGCCGTGTGTTGGCGGCAATGGCGCCGTGATCGATCTCCAGCCACGTCGGCCGATCGGGCTGGATGACCACGATCTGCCGCCAGGCGGCATCCTGGCGGACCAGAACCTCTTTGGCCCGCTCAGGCTCAGCCAGCAATTCGGCGACGACCTGCTCCATACGGGCCACGGCACTCCCCTTCACCAGGACGATGGTCTCCGGCCCCAGCTGTGGTCGCACGGCTGCCACGGCGTCATCAGCGGTAAAGGTGACGGCGATTCGCTCCGCTGCGAGGCCGGCCTGCCGCGCTTCTTCGGCGATTAGCGCCGCCTCCTGGCCCCGGGTAACCAGGAAGTCAACCACGCTAGCTGCCCGGCGGCCAACTGCGCGGTGGCCAGACTCGGCCATACCACCTAGCTCGGCCATCGTGCCGAGCACGGCTATCCGTCTCTGGGCCGGCAAGTCTTCCAGCACCTGGAGCCCAGCCAGAACTGCCGCCGGGCTGGCATTATACGAGTCGTCGAGAATCAGGCTGCCTGACTGGCCGGGCAGCGGATTGAGGCGACCTGGAATGGGCGGCAGATTGGCCAGCCTCTCTACGATCGTCTCCAGGTCGAGGCCCAGGTATATCCCGACAGCCGCTGCCACCAGGGCAGCGGCCACGAAGTGCCTCCCGATCCATGGAATGCGCGCCGCCACCCGGCGGCCACGCGCCTGGAGGCGAAAGGTCGTGCCGCCGCGGTGGACGGCAATCTCATCGGCCCGATAGTCGGCATTGGCCAGCACGGCGTAGGTGACGTGGCGAGCGCGCGTGCGCCTGGCCATGGCCAGCACGCGCTCATCATCGGCATTCAGGACCGCCAGGCCGGTGGCCGGCAGGCGTTCCACAAGCACGCCCTTCTCCCTGGCCACGCCATCCAGATCCCCGAAGGCCGCCAGGTGGGCCGGCGCCACTACCGTCACGGCCGCAATCTCGGGTGGTGCCATCTCGGCCAGCAGTGCCATCTCGCCAAAATGGTCGGTGGCCATCTCCAGGACCGCGATCTCGGCCGCATCATCGAAGCCGCCCAAAGCTATCGGCAGGCCGAAACGACCACTGAAGTTCGCCGGATTGCGGAAGACCCGGTAGCCAGACGCCAGAACGTGAGCTACCGCCTCTTTGGTGGTAGTCTTACCCGCACTGCCGGTGATAGCCACTACCCGGACCCCGCTGGCCCGCAGGCGGGCGGCAGCGTAGCGCTGGATAGCCTGCTCGGTGTCTGGTACCACTATGCAGGTTGCGCCGTAGCTGGCCAGGTCAAAAGGTTGCTGGACGACGGCACCCGCAGCTCCGCCACGACAGGCGGCCTCCACGTGGTCGTGACCGTCCGCCCGGGCCGTTTTGACAGCCAGGAATAACTCGCCGGGTTGCACCAGGCGCGAATCGAAACAGAAGGCGGCAAAGGATTCGGCGAAGACCGGTCCGTGAACTCGCGCTTCGGGATTCGCCGCCAGAAAGTCCGTCAGTCTAATCACAGCGTGATTGCACTCGCCGACCAGGTATTCCCGCGCATCAAGGGCTGCCCAAAGGCCCCTTCTTGGCCCGGTGCGCCTCAAGCGATAGCTCGATCACGCGAGTGAGCAGCTCGGTGGGGCTGATGCCTTCCTCCATCGGGCCAAGGAAAATGGTCGAGCTGGGACTGGCCCCGGGCAGCGTGTTCGGCTCGCCCAGGACGATGCGGCCGTCAGTGGTCACAAACATGTCCATGCGGGCAAACGCACACAGGCCGAGGACCTGGTATGCCCGGACAGCGATACGCTTGACCTCCTCTAGAGTCTGTGGCGGCAACCGCGCTGGCGTGATGTTCTGCCCGTAGCCCGGGAGAAACTTCTCCTCGACCGTCAACACATCGCCCTTAGGCGGTGTCTCGGTGGGCGGGAAGGCGTGCGGCGACTCGTTGCCCAGCACCGCCACCGTGACTTCCACCCCTTGCAGATACTCTTCCACCAAAGCCCGTCGGTCCCACTCGAAGGCCGCCTCGAGTGCCGGCGCCAACTCCTCGGGCTTGCGAACTACGGCCACGGCCGTCGAACAGCCCTCCCGCGCCGGCTTCACCACACACGGGTAGCCGAAGCTGGACGCCACAGCGCGTGCTATCTCTTCGGCATCCGCCCGCCAGTCGAGATCCCGGACCTCCATTGTCCTGGGGACATCAATGCCAGCGTGGGCCAGCAAGCGCCGCTGGACACCCTTGTCCATGCCCAGGGCGCTGGCCAAAACGCCGCTGCCGACGTATGGGACGCCCAATAGCTCCAGGAGTCCCTGAAAACAACCATCCTCTCCGTACTTGCCGTGAAGGCCAATGTAGATGAAGTCAAGTCGTTCGGGAAGGTCTTCGTATGCCAACCTCTTCGCGTCAGCAGCCAGTCGATCTTCGATATCCTGAGTCGTATTCTGGACCACGAGCGGCAAGCCGATCTCCCACAGTCGACCATGGCTGTCCATGTAGATGGGCAGCACATCGAAGCGCGAACGGTCCAGGTTGTAGTAGACGTTTCGGCCGCTCTCGAGCGATATCTCGCGCTCTGAGGACCGCCCCCCCATGACCACGCCAACGCGCAGTCGCTCGGTCATGCACTACCTCCAGGCCAGGCGGGATTGACCGACCAAGAACGCCCGACGGCCGCCAACCAGCCCACTCAGCGGCCAGGGCGCCAGCCACCATAGAAGCAAGTGGCCGGATTGTAGCCGTGCCTCTGGGCCGGGCAAATGAGCGGCGCTTGGGGGAGCAGCAGCCAGGCACCGCGCCGAACAGATGGGCGTCGTTCTGGCCGCCGGCCGTCGGCTCTGCTCGTGCCTCAACAGCAACCTCGCGCTGCCAGGCGGCCGGCTCTGCTCGTGCCTCAACGCCAACCTCGGGTCGCCAGGCGGCCGGCTCTGCCCGTGCCTCAACGCCAACCTCGCGCGGCCAGGCGGCCGGCGCACAAGCTTATGGGATCGAGGGGTTCAGGATCCAACCTCGGATCTCGGTCATCTCCGCCATGGCGTAGGCCACCCCCTCACGGCCGAATCCCGAACGTTTGACTCCGCCATAGGGCATCGAGTCGACACGGAATGTTGGATAGTCGTTGACGATTACGCAGCCGACTTCCAGGCGCTCGAACGCCCGCCATGCTTTCTCAAGATCCCTGGTGTACACGCCGCAGTTGATGCCGTAAGGCGAGTCGTCGGCCATCGCCAGCGCGTCGTCGAAAGACTCGTATGTCGTCAGCGTAGCCACCGGGCCGAAGACTTCCTCACGCTGCAGTCGCAGGTCCGGCCTGACCCCCTCGACGAGAGTCGGTTCGATCAACCTCGGACCCAACCGTCGACCACCGATGAGCACCTGCGCCCCGGCCGCCTCGGCCTCGGCCAGCCATTCCATAACCCTGTCGGCTGCTTGCTCGCTGATGAGTGGCCCACATACCACTTCAGGATCGCGCGGATCGCCGGTTCGGAACCTTTCGCGCAAGTCTTGGTCCAGGGCCGCCACAAAGCGGTCCCGGATCGCCCGATGCACGTAAAGGCGCTGGATTGAGATGCAGATCTGACCAGCATAGCCGTAGCAGCCGAGGGCCACCCGGGCGACTATCGCCTCGGGATCGATCTCTGGCTCGATGATGCAAGCCGCATTGCCGCCCAGTTCCAGCACCACGCGCTTCTCTGGGCACCGGGCTTTCAGAGCCCAGCCCACCGCCGGGCTGCCGGTAAACGAGACCATGCGCACCCGCGGGTCGGTAGCCATTCGTTCGGCCAGCCCGGTGGCACAAGGCACGACCTGCAGGAACCCCTGCGCTACCCCTGCCTCCTCGGCGATGGCGGCGAGAAGCAACGAGCTCACCGGCGTCTGCGAAGCCGGACGCAGCAGCAGGGGACAGCCAACGGCCAGGGCTGGGGCCACTTTGTGGGCTGCCAGATTGAGCGGCCAGTTGTAAGGCGTGATGGCCAGGACAGGCCCGACCGGGAAACGACGGGTTAGGCAGTGCCGGCCTTCGCCGAAGCGCACCGCGTCCAGTGGGAACGCTTCGTCGCGCCAGGTCATGGCGTGATGAGCGGCCAGCGAGAAGGTGCCAACCGCCCGCTCGACCTCGATACGGGCCAGACTGATCGGCTTTCCCGCCTCCTCGCCTATCACGGCGCTCATTTCCCCGAGGCGGTGGTCAAGCCCTTCGGCGATAGCCTGCAGCCAACGGCTGCGAATATGGGTTGCAGGCATGGGCGCCCGGAACGCCCTGGCAGCCGACTCGAGCGCCTGCTCCACCTGAGCTGGGCCTGCCCAGTCGACTTCGGCCAAAGGCCGGTCGTCCCACGGGCTGGAAATGACTCGGCGGCCATCTCCTGGCAGCCAACGACCATCGACATAAAGAGCATAGCGATTCATTTTCTTCCCCCTCGCAAGGCATCCCGCTAGCGGCGGCATCTTAGGCCGACGACCCTTCAGTTGGCCAGGCCAGGATGCGGCCAGGGCCGATCGACCTGGCACGCCGGCCCTGCCAGGTTGCAGTATCATTCGTCCTTGCGCTGCCCGGCGGCCACCACTGGCAGTCTGGTCTACCCGGCGCGTCACTGGCACACCCCGGGCGGACGGCCGCCAGCGAGCCGGCTGGCCTCACGCCTGGCGACCCGACCGCAGGCGGCGTGCGCTCGTCGCCGGAACACCGGGCCTATGACCCGAGAGAGTCTGGTCAACCACCACCGCCGCATAGTCACCGCTTTTGCCCAGGGCCAGGTGACTGGGCTCGAGCAGCTCGCCTCTCCACCCGAACAGCGGACCACGCAGGTGTCGCAGCTGTTCTTCACCCCGGATACCGTCTACAAGCTGTGCCGGGCAGACAACGAGGCCTTCAACCGCTCGATGTTCGACTTTGGTGATCCGGCGGTTAGACGGGATTTCGTGCGCCAGGACTTCGCCCTCAACCGCTACTTCAGCCCGAGCGTCTACCAGTCGCTATTCGGTGTCCGGCTCAGGGGCACATTGGTGGAGATCGTGCCCGCGTCGGAGGAGGCCGACGAGCTTGTCGTGGTCATGCGACGCTTGCGCGAGTCGGACTGTCTCACCTACCGCCTCCTGACTGGCGAGGTGACCCCGGCTCTACTCCACCGGGCCGGGGCCTGGCTCGCCCGGCGAGCGCGCCGCTACCCGGTGGACGCCCGGCTGCGGCACAGCTCCTTCGAGCCTCTCATGGCCCGCCGTCTGGCGGACGTCGCGAGCTTCTGCGAGCTCGGCCGGCCCCATCTCGAGCCCGCCACCAGTGATGCTGTGCTCGACTGGCTTGGCACCCGGGCAACGGCCCTGGAGGCGTACCTGCGCCAACCACCGGGCGGGCTTGTGGTCGGCCTGGACTGCCACTCGGACAACTTCTTCATCGAGAACGGCCAGGTCCGGCTGCTCGATGCCTTTCAGATCAAGCCCGACTGGCGGCTGGTCGATGGCTGGGTGAACATCTGCCGCCTGGGCGCCGACGTGGCGGTTCTTGGCTCGGAGGAGCTACTGAGCTGGCTGCTGGCCGGTTATGGCGGCCAGCCGCTGGCTATCGCTCCCCAGGTGCTGCGCTTCTACCTGGTCTATGCGGCGCTGATTCGCACTGTGCTATGGATCGACGCTGGACGCCTTGACCTGGCGCAGCGCTACCTGGAGTACGCCGTAAGGCACATCGCGACGCCGTAAGGGTTCTTGCTGTTGCCACCCACGGGGAAAGTACCTGTGGCTAAATGGAATGGTTCAGGCTTACGCCTGGCGGGCGACGGCCAGCCCTACCGCGGCAACGAACCACGCGGTGCTGCTGGCCTGGCTGACAGCCCTACCGCGGCAACGAACCACACGGCGCTGCTGGCCTGGCTGACAGCCCTACCGCGGCGGTCACCTGTGCCTCGGGCGGTCCGCCGCGCGGATTCCGGCAAGCCGTTTTGAAGAGCCGGCAGCGTAGGCTATCCTTGGTCAACCTGCAGCCAGCGCTTGCCGACCGCGTCGGACAGCAGCGTCCGACACCTCGCTGGAACGGTGGCGGCCACCGCGATCTGGTGGCGCAGCCGTGGTTAGCCTCGCACTCGTTGCAGTCAGTCTTTTTCGGACGGCGCGGCCAGCGGCCCGCCGTCGCCACTGATCCTGAGGAGGATCACATGACAACCAAGCTCTATGTCGGCAACCTACCCTACACCACTAGCGAGGACGAGCTGCGGCAGTTGTTCAGTCAAGCCGGCGCAGTTGCCAGTATCGCCATCCCGACCGACCGGCAGACCGGCCAGGCGCGCGGCTTTGCCTTCGTCGAGATGGCCAGCGAGGCTGAGGCCCGCAAGGCGATCAGCATGCTGAACGGCCACCTGTTCGGCCAGCGCCAGATTCGCGTGAACGTCTCCGAGCCCCGGGATACCGGGCGATCAGCCAACCGCCGGCCCCAGGGCCGCATCGGTGGACGCTCGCGCTACTAGTACAGCGCGCAGTCGCTGCCAAGAGAACGAGGGCACCCGACGGGTGCCCTTTCTCTTGGCGGCCGTTGTTTCTCGACCAGTCCTCCATCAGAGCTCCACAATCGGGCAATATACTGGCCGCGAAAAGACCGTCAGCGCCGGACGGAGAAGTGCGGCGCTGCCGAGAAAAGGGAGCAAGCGATGAGTCGAAGGCGTAAGATCGCGGGCCTGGCGCTGGTCGCGGCAGCTGGCCTGATCGTCTTTTGGATCCAACGATCCCGCGCCCAGTCCCAGGCCGACACCGGTGACCTACCGACAGCCGTGGTTACCAAGGGCGAGTTCCAGAAGACGGTAAACGGCACCGGCAACCTGGCGCCAGCCGAGGAGGTGTCGCTGACCTTTGGCGCCTCGGGAACGGTCAAGGAGGTGGCGGTCAAGTTGGGCGAGCGCGTCGTGCCCGGACAGCTGCTGGCGCGACTTGACACGCGTGATCTGCAGCTAAGCCACTCGGCAGCTGCAGCGGACCTGGACGTGGCCAGGGGCAACCTGGAGAGCGCGCGGCAGGCTCTGGAGGAGCTTCTGGCCGGCCCTGACGCGCTGGCTCTACAGCAGGCTCAGATCGAGCTCGAGCAAGCTAAGAACCGTTTGTGGGCGGCCCAATCGCAGCGGGATGCCACCTGTGGCCGGGTGAAAGAGAAGCGAGCCCAGCAGGTGGACTGCGACGTATCCCAGGCGTCGGTCAACCAGGCCGAGGCAGCAGTACGCGCGGCGCAGCTCAAGGTCGAGGAAGTCGCGGCTGGACCGAGTGCCTCAGAAGTCGCCGCCGCCCGAGCCAAGGTGACCCAGGCCGAAGCGAGTCTGGCCAGTGCTCAGGTGCGCTTGAATCAGGCAGAGCTTGCCCTGGCGCAGGCTACGCTGACCTCACCAATCACCGGTACTGTGACTGCAGTTGGTATCAAGGCTGGGCAGCTCATCGCTTCTGGTCAGGCCACGGCTGGCGCCTCGATAACGGTCAGTGACCTCGATGCCTTTCACATCACCGTCTACGCAGCTGAGAGCGATGTGACCGAAATCGCGGTCGGCCAGTCGGCCCAGGTGAGCCTGGACGCCTTCACCGGTGAGACACTCCAGGGGGAGGTCACCGCCGTGGCGCCGACGGGCTCGGTGGAGACGGGCGTTGTCCTGTACCCGGTGACGGTTCGCGTTTCGCCCGGCAAGCTGGCTGCCCGAGCGGGGATGACCGCGAGTGTGGATATCGTCACCGTGCGTCGACCGGAAGCCTTGATGGTGCCGCTGCGCGCCGTGGCGCGGTCCGCTCAGGGGTCTTACGTGATGCGGCTCGCGTCGCCGCGGCTGGCGGCCGGGCGCTTCGCCGCTGAGGCCGCAGCCACACCGCTCGCCGCCATTTCCCCTGGTGGTGCCAGCGGAACCGGCCGCACCGGGCCCGAGCCGCCAGCAGGTGCGGTGGTGATGCGCATCGACGGGACATACGCCGGCGGGCTGCCGCCCGGGATGGCTGCGGGCGGCCGGTTCGCTGGTTCACGGCGGACAGGTGGCGCGGCGACGGCCGGCGGGAGCGCGGTCACCGTCAGCGGCTGGCGGGCCAGACTCAGCGATGCCGAACGGGTGGCAGTCAGGCTGGGGCCGGCCAATGACAGCGTGGTCGTCGTCGAGAGCGGCTTGAACGAGGGCGACATAGTCCTGGTGCCCGAGGCGACGGCCAGCTCGAGCGCCAACGCCGCGTTTCGCTTCTCGGTCGGAGGGCTGTTCGGTGGCCGACAGCGGTAGCCTGATCGAGCTGGTCGATGTTACCAAAGTCTACCGCATGGGTGTCGTCGCTGTCGAAGCCCTGCGCGGGGTGACGCTCACGGTGACAGCCGGCGACTGGCTGGCGGTAATGGGACCCTCTGGTTCCGGCAAGTCGACGCTGTTGCATATCATGGGCTGCCTCGACTCCCCCACCAGCGGCTCATACTGCCTTCAGGGCACCGAGGTCAGCGGCATGAGCGATGACGAGCTGGCCGAAGTGCGCAGTCGCCAGATCGGCTTCGTATTCCAGACCGCTAACCTCTTGCCGCGGACCAACGCGCTGGGCCAGGTTATGCTGCCAATGCAGTACCTGCGCGGTGGCCGTAGACCGAGCGCGGCCGAGCGCCGCCGACGGGCGGAGGAGGCTTTGGCCCTGGTCGGCCTCAGCGACCGGACTGACCACCGCCCCACCGAACTGTCAGGTGGTGAGCGCCAGAAGGTGGCCATCGCCCGTGCCCTGGTCAATCATCCGGCCATTCTGATGGCTGACGAACCAACAGGTAACCTCGACTCGGTCTCAGGATCTGACATCATGGCCATCTTTCACCGCCTGCATCAGGAGCGCGGCGTGACCATCCTCATGGTCACCCACGATGCCGAGATCGCCGGCCACGCCATGCGGATCATCCGCATGCGCGACGGCCAGATTGTGGAGGACGGTAGGTGAGAGCTATGCGCCGGAGAATGGCCCCATGAGCGACCTGTTCGTCGAGCACCTACGCACTGCCTGGGAAGGCATCGTGGCCAACAAGCTACGCTCATCTTTGACCACGCTCGGGGTAATCATCGGGGTGGCCGCGGTGGTCGCGCTGGTGTCTATTGGCGCCGGCGCTCGAGCGGCGATCTCATCTAGCATCTCCAGCGCCGGATCCAATCTGTTGTTCGTGATACCTGGGGCAACCACCACCAGCGGGCCAGTGCGGCGCAGCACGGGCGGCACCAGCCTGACCTATGCCGACGCGCAGGCGATGGCTGAAGCGGCCCCAGAGCTGGCCCTGGCCGTGGTGGCGCCACAGTTGGACGGCTTTGCTCAGCTCGTCTATGGGAGCGCGAACGACTATGCCACCGTGACCGGCACCACGCCTGATTATGCCCAGGCCTTCCACGTTCGCCTGGCCAGTGGCCGCTTCATCAGCCAGGCCGATGTCGACCGGAACGCGGCGGTCATCGTTCTGGGCAACGAGATCGCCCAGAACCTCTTCGGCGGCTTCGAGCCATTGGGGCAACGCGTTCGACTTGCTACCCAGGGTGCGGGCATGGTCTCAATGACCGTGGTCGGGGTTCTCGAAGCCCAAGGTGGCTCGATGCTGGCCAACTTCGATCGCACGGCCTACGTTCCCCTGTCCACCGCCCAACACCGCCTGTTTGGCGGCCGCAATCCGAAGGGCGAACCCGTCGTCACCCGCATCAACCTGGTGGCCGAATCCAGCTCCGCCAACCCGGTTGCCAAGGAGCTCGTCACCAGCTTCCTCGCGGCCCGCCACCGCATCGCCCCTGACCAGGCCGCCGACTTCAGTGTACTGAGCCAGGCCGAAATGTTGGCCATGGCCAGCCAGGTGTCGAACATCCTGACCCTGTTCCTAGGTGCCATTGCGGGTATCTCACTCCTTGTTGGCGGCATCGGAATCATGAACATCATGCTCGTGGCCGTGAGTGAGCGCACGACGGAGATCGGCTTGCGCAAGGCTTTGGGAGCTCGCCGCACGGACATCCTGGCCCAGTTTCTGCTTGAGTCGAGCCTGCTGTCCCTCATCGGCGGCCTCGTCGGTGCCCTGTGCGGAACGGTTGCCTCGCGCCTGGTGAACCTCTCGGGCCTGATGAATGCCGTAACCCCGGCCTACGCGGTGATTGTGGCTATCGCGGCCGCGCTTGGCGTGGGCCTATTCTTCGGCCTGTATCCGGCCAACCGGGCGGCCAGTCTCAATCCCATTGACGCGTTGCACTACGAGTGACTACTGGAGGTTCTTAGTGTCAAGCTGGCAAATGAGTAGCAAGATCAAGGTCAAGCTGCTGACAGACGTGCTTCTGCTAGTTTCGGCGTTGCTTCTGGCGTCCACACGTTTGACCGGGCTTGTTGTCCACGAGTGGCTTGGCTTACTGGTGATACTACCGCTCCTAGTCCATCTACTTCTAAATTGGGTCTGGCTGCGAACGGCGTTCCTCGGTCTCTTGAGACGAATGTCGGGCGAAATGCGAGCTAACGTCCTGATCAACGCGACCTTCTTCACGACAATGACTGGTACTATCGTCTCCGGCGTCTTGATCTCAGAAGTTGTCCTGCCAACGATAGGTCTGCCGCGCCTGCATGATCCGACCCTGCGCTGGCTACACTCGTTCTCGGCGGACGTCATGCTCGTGGTGCTGGGCCTGCACCTGGGGATGAAATGGCGCTGGCTTCAGCGCCTGGCCTCCAACCTGCTTCGGTCGCCGCAGCGACGACCCGCCGGGGCGGGCCTGGCCTTGGATAGTACGTCTCGGCTGTCTATCTCACTCCGCGCAGCCAGAACCACCACTGGCCAACTGCTCGCGGCCAGACCCATACCGGCAATCGAGCGCGCCGTCAATCCGCGCGCTGGGGGGCATGTGGCATGAAGACCTTGCTGTCACCTCTCGCCCGGTCACTGGTAATTCTGCTGGTGGCAGGCCTGGTTGCCGCCGCCTTGTATGGTCTTTGGCAATTGCCCGCCGTCCGTTCCGCCACCATGCGGCTTGACGTCCTCGGCTCGCTGGGCTGGCGCGAGCGGCCGGCTTACGGCCAGATGGCGCGGAGTCTGCTGCGCGTGCCGGACTGGTCGAGAGAGGCAGACAGCGGTCCAGACACCTCGGATTTCGGCCAGGCGCCTGGGCCGAAGGACAACGAGGAGCCGGGGCCGACACGCCCACAGCCTCGCCCCGGTCCTCTGGCCCAGCAAGGCCTGGTCTCGCCAGGCCGGGGCGAGGGCCGCGGATTTGGCCGGTCGGAGCGAGCAGCTGGCGATTCGGCACGGCGCTTCGGAGCCGGCGGCGCTCACAACCGGGAGTTCTCCCTTGCCGCCGGACTGCGGCAGTTGGCCGAAGGGCTGCTTATCGTCGTGGTGGTCGCCGGCCTGGTGATCGGCGGCCGCTGGCTTGCCAGAAACGTGCGGCGTTTGTTGCTCGTGCGGAGCCACTCTTAGTCCAGCTTGCGCAAACGCAAGGCGTGAACAGGAGGGGTCGAGCCTGAGGCCCGGCCCCTCCTATCTCGTGCCGCAAGCGGTGACTAAGGCCGGATGGCCGTGTATTCCTGGTCGGGCTCAGCGTAGCGTCTCACTAGCAGTTCGTAGTCGCCGTAAACCCAGTTCTCCCACTGCCAACCCTGGTCGGCGTTGCCGGTGAAGGTCCACAGCGCCGCTCCCGCGGGCACTGTCTCGGGAACCGGCGGCCCCCAGGTCGGGTCGGCCGGCGTCGGGAAAGGCACAGCGCCGGTGAATGGATAGAGGACAGCGTGCAAGGTAACCAGGCCCGCGTCATCGCTGGAGGCGAAATAGCCTTGCACCAGCGGCTGTGATCCTGCCTCGAAGAAACCGGTCAGCAGCATTGTGGCCGTCGCCGGGTCGATGGCCTCACCAGCGGCCGAACCCAGTTCCTCGACGCCAAACAGCCGCAGTGGCCGATCCGCTGACACACGGTCAGCCAGTGCCGGTGCATTGCGGGCGTCCAGATCGTTCTGCAGCGAGGCGAGCAGATCGGCATAGGGTGATGCCGCCAATGTCGAGGTGACATAGCCAACCCCGTCGGGCACCGGCAGATAGCCCTGGCTGTCGGGGGACAGAGGACTGGTCGGCGGTTGCCCGGGCGGTGGATAGGCCTCCTCGCCGGCGCGGCCACCCGCCGGATAAGCCTGTTCCACCTCCGGCTGGCCGGGTGGCGGATAGCCTTGCTGGGCGCTGCCACCGGGTTGAGTCGTGCCGCGGCCCAGCAGCGGCAATCGGCCCGAGGCCGCCAGGCCGGCGATCACAGCCACCACGATGAGAACCAGAAGCGCTGCCATCCAAGTGGAGTTCTTGCTCATGATCCCTGCCCTTTCTCTAGCAATGGAGTGAGATGCGGATATCCAGTACCCCGTTGCCATCAGCCTACCCCCGGGGGTACGTTCGCACAGATGCGCGTGAAACGCACGACATCAGCCGCGATCCGATACCGGCTGCTAGGCTCGAAACCCCAATCGTAGCGGTCGGTTCGGTCGTTCAGCTCGACAACCGGCGTGCCGGAAAAGTGGAAGATCCCCAGCGGATGCCACACGCTTTCGGCGTGCTGGTCCATTACCGTGACCTTGCCGGCGATCTCATAGCGAGCGATGTGCGCTGTCGCTCCGGACGGCACATAGGCCTGGATGAGGTACGTGCCGGGCGGGCACTTGCGGCACGTATAGGTCACATAGTAGTCCTTCTTGTTGCCATTCTGAAATGTATAGTGGTGGCTGCCACCCCACCCACTGCGACCGGTGTACCAGTGAGGACAGTTCGCACTAGAGCCACAGCGATACGCAACATCGGGCGAAGAGTCGTCCACTTCGAAGCTGTCACAGGCGGTCGGGCAATTGGGTCCTGGGAGGCCCGGCCGAATCAGCCGCTGGCTCCAGCCATCGCCGCGATGAGGGTCGGGAAAGCCCGGATAGGGGCAATTCCACGAGCTCCAGTCCTTGCACCAGCCGTAGGGGTCAAAGGTCATCCCGGTGGCGGTGGCATCTCTGCCCCGGGCACCGTGGAAATGCAGATGCGGCCCGGTGCTGTTACCGGTCGTGCCGAGCGCTCCGATGGGCTGCCCGCGCTGCACCGCTTGCCCCTCCTCGACAAACACAGCGGCCAGGTGGCCATACAAGCTGCGCAGGGGGCCCTCGCCGCCGTGCACAATGTCCAAGTATAGCCCGTAGTGTGCCGCCCGGCCGTCGTGTTGGGGTTCGTCCCAGCGCGAACGGTATACGGTCCCGGCCTGAACGGCGTATACCAAATCCATATTCAAACCTGGACGTTCGCCCGTGCCACAACCTTGCCAGCGGGCAGCCCGGGTGTAGTCCCAGCCCTCGTGGCCATCAGAGCTGTTGAAGGTGTAGCCCTTGGGATCGCGGCAGTTGTACTTGTCCGATCCGGTGTACAGGCGCACGATCCGGTTGGCGCCGAAAGTGGGAAACTCATGGTCGAGGATGCTGCTGATGCGCGGCTGTTCGCCACAGTAGGGTGCCCCCCACTGGCCTTGAGCGCGCGCACCTGTCGTGCTGCCGAGAGTAGCCGTAACGGCCAACGCCGTCCCGGCGATGACTGCAGTGATCCGTTTCATGGCGCTTGGTCCTTGTGGCGAGATACGGTTGCACGCTGCAGTCGGTGGCCTGTGTCGACACGGCGTGAGCATAGGGCAGCGCTGACTGGTACGCAAGGCCGTCGGCGCCAAGTTAACGCCAGACTCCCGCGCTGTCCGGTCCCTGTCCGGCAATCCCCGAGTTGCGGAACACCGGACCGGGCCGTATCGGCCGCCCGGCGGCTGCGCGCCGCCACTACAGCGCCCAGCGCAGCGGGATCGGGCCTTTGAAGCCCGATCGTGGCGCGCTATAATGAATGCATCCGCGATGAGGCTCGCGGCCGGCTGCCTTGCAGCCTGAATACGCTCACCGGAGCTGATGGCCTCTACCAGGTTGGGCTGGAGAGGCCTTCTTTGTTGATTCATGGATCGATCAGGATTGATCAGCACCAAGCCTGCGAGGAGTATGGCAGCCGGCGAGAAGACTCGGAAGCAGACCTCCGCGATCATCGACGTGCGGATCGAGCTGCCTTCTGGCGACACCCACCTGTACGTGCCAGAAGCTGACAGGCCAGCCGTTCGCCTGCGCCAGACGTTGCGGACGCAGATCGCCTACCCGGCCGAGTGGGCTGTTGTCCCCGGCACCCTGACCTCCGACGGGCAGCCACTCGGAGCCCTCCTCCTCAGCGACCTGCCCTGCTCGCCGGGCGTGCTGGCCAGGGCGCGACTGCTGGGCATGCTGATCGCTGGACCCGACCGCTACCTGGTCGCCGTTCTGGCCGACGATCCCAAGCAAGACGGCCTGGTCGACATCGGAGATCTGGCCGATGAGGCAAAGGACCGGATCTGCGCCCTGCTGCAGGCCCCCGAGAGTCCCGCACCGCTTGACACCAGCTGGCTCGGTCCGGACGAAGCGGTGCACGCTGTGCAGGAGGCGCGTCGAGCGGCACGTCTGGCGCAGGCCGAGTACCATGCGGCACGCAGCCGGCCGCCCGCCTGGCATGCCCTGGGCTCGCGGTTCGCCGCCGACACGGCCACCTATAGTGAGAGCGAGACGCTGCTATACCGCCTCCCCTACCGCTTCCAACAGTACGTGGCCCGCCTCCTGGTGCCCGAGGAACGGATTCTGGCCTTCGCTCCCCGCCCACGGGGTACCGGCGATGGCCTCCGGCTTTTCGGCAAGCGGGAGCGGGCCGAGGCGGGCATCGTCGTGCTGACGGACCACCAGGTGCTATGGCTGGAGGATCTGCCTGGCTCGCCGCTCGATGTGGAGGCTTACGGCTACAGTGCCCAGTCGGTGCCCCTGGAACGGCTGGTGAGCGCGTCGGTCACAACCTCGGGGCGAGCGGCCGTTCTCCAACTGGTGTGGCAAGCCGCCGGCGGTGGTCGGTGGGCCATGGCGGTGCGCTTCCCGAGCGTTAGCTTCGGCCTGGCCTCGGAGATCGCGGCTATTGCCCGGCGCTTCGTCGACGCCAAAGGACAGGACGCGCTGATGCGGCTGGCCAGCCCGCCTGAGGACCGGTCAGAGTGGCAGTCACTGATCGAAGCCGATGATCAGACCACTGGTCAGGCAGCACAACGTTGGCGGGAGTGGGTCCCAAACCTCTTGCGCCCCGAGGAGAAGGTGGTCGCCAAGGCCGTCATTCCAGGCTGGTTCAGCGCCGACGGCCAGCCGGCCGCCTGGCTGGCCACCACCGACCGACTCGTGGTCTTGCCGGCCGACCCGGCCAGCCAGGCATATCGGTTCTGGGAGGCCGGCCACATCGGCTCGGTGCGGCTCGTCGACTCGGTCTTCGAAAGCTCGATTGCCTTCGAGTGGCTCGAGGACGGTCAGACGAACCAAGAGCGGTTTGTCTTTCCGCTGGTGGCCGCCGCCCAGTTCGTCCAGCTGTTTGTTGCCCTGCGCCGGATCATGGTCGGCCGTGCCGGGTTCGCGGTTCACGCGGCCCCAACAGCCATCGACGAGCCGCAGTAGAGATGGCCGTGCACCGTATAATGGAACCCCGTGCCCAGCCAGGGGCACTCCCTGGCCTCAGCCGGGGCTGGTCGCTGACCGCCACCTACATCACGGAGCGGCAGAACCCCGACGGTGGGTATTCTTTCGCCCAGGGGGCCGAATCTTCGGCCGCCGACACGTACTACGCCCTGGCCAGCCTGCGGCTGCTGGGCGTCAGTCCCGCCCGGCCCGGCGATACGGCGCGCTTTCTGCAGCGCCTGCAGCGATCCGACGGCAGCTTCGATTCGATTGCCGTCGCCTTCTTCGTCACCGCCGGCCTGCAGCACCTGAACGCCGCGCCCGGCTACGACGTGCTCCCCTACCTTATCTCTCTCCAGGGCGAGAACGGCATCTTCGGCGGACTGCAAGCCGACTGTGAGACCTCCTCCGAGCTGGAACAGACACATCTGGCGCTAGAGGTGCTGCAACTCGTCGGCCACAAGCCGCCCCTCGAACGGACCTGCCACACCGTGCTTGGCTTGCAGAACCCCGATGGCAGCTTCGGCCGCGGCGGCTACTCCACGCTTGCCGGTACCTGGCACGCCCTGGCCATCCTGACTGCCGGCCAGCGAGCTGGCCTGGCTCTGCCTGCAGCCTTGCGCTACGTTCGCCAGTGCGAGGATCCCTCCGGTGGTTTTCGGCGCTCGCCGGACAGCCGCGATGGCTATCGCGTCGTCGACGACACCTACTTCGGGTGCCGCTGCCTGGCATTGGCCCACGCCCAACCTCGCTATCCGGCGGCGACGCTGAAGGCCATCGCCCAGCTGCGAAATGCCAACGGCGGCTTTCGACGGTCCCCGTTCCTGGGCATCGCCACCTTCGAGGCGACGTACTACGCGGTGGCGGCCAGTCACTGGCTCGGGGCTGGTTGCCCGGCGCAATAGTAACAACATCCGGGCCGCTCTTGTCTGCGGTTTTGGCCGGCGGTCCCGCCGGCCAGCGCGGTCGAAGGCCCGGGCCTGGGGCGCTATGGCCCGGCCAACTGCGCGTTGAACGCCATGGGCAAGAACAGCGGCCAGTTCGCCAGCCGGACCCACACCTCCGTCGTTCGCACGAAGCCACCACCAGTACCCGTGATCGGCGCGCTGTGCCCCACTCCGGGAGCTGCCGGACCGCGGTTCCGCACCGTGAGCGTCACCGGCATCTGCGGCCCGACCACAGCAGCACTGAGCTCCGTTGACCAGGCGGCAGACGGGCTGGCCACCGCGAGGCTGACCGGGTGCGCCAGATCGAATGGCTCGACCCAGAGACTGAAAAGTGCCGAGCCGCCAGGTGCCACTTCTTGACCGGCAGGACTGGCATAAAGGCCGAAACCGCCCTCGTAACGGCCGATATCATAGGCCGGTCCCCAGTGCCAGTCCCGAACACCAAACCGAGCCAAAAGTCGCAGCAGGGAAGCGGGCAAGGAAGTCGTACCGCCGTCGATGGCGGCCAGGCTGTCCGGCGTAAGGTGGAAGTCAGGCCATGCCTTGTCGCCTAAGCGCCGATCGGTTAGCTCGTAGCGGACAAATGCCGGGTCGCCAGCCACACCGTGGCGTTCCCACGGCGTGGCCACCTGGACCTCGGCCAGGGTCTGGAAAGGCTCCCAGGTCTCGGTTCCGTCGGCGCGACGCTGGCGCAAGACGAAGTCGCCAGCACGCCAGAAGCCGCCCTGGTCGCGCGATCGCCAGCCATTGGCCCAATACAGGTTGTGATCGATGAGGGTATTGGCGGTCCGGCCCTCGGCATAGGAGACCCAGAGCCCAAAGGCCTCATTGTTTATCAAGATGTTGTTGACAACCTGAGTGTTCACGCTGCCGTGGGTGTCGTATTGAGATCCTGAAAGTATCATGCCGTAGAGGGAGTTGGCAGAGATATTGTTGAAGTAAACCAAATCGCCGTCTCGCCATACGCCATAGACCATGTAGCCGGTGTAAGAGTTGTTGTGGGCGATGTTACGATAGGCGTGCACGCCGCTGGCGTGATCTACGTACAGCCCAAAACCGCCCAGGCCGCGGACCTCACTCTGGGGGCCGCCCGACCAGCGGCCACGCTTCTCGGCTACATACGTCCAGCCAAGGCTGTCCCGGAAAACGTTGCCGGTCACCAGCAAATCACGGAAGACATGGCGGTCGGGGGCCTGGCCCCAGATCTTGAGGCCGCCGCAGTCGGCAGCTGCCTGGCAGGCGCGAGCGAATACATTGTTGGCCACCAGGATCTCTCCGGTCTTGATTTCCTCTGGCGCAAAGCCGTACGTTTTGTCCGACTGTACGACCGATCCGGAGAGAAACACGCCATTGTGAGCCACATGGTGTATGTAGTTGCCCTCGAAGCGGAGGCCCTGGGCAAACTGATAGAAGACGCCAATGCCGCTGTCGTAATCAGAGCGAAAGCCGAGGTGATGCATCTCATTGCCGCGGACGACCGTATCGCGCACCCCGGAACGACGGAATGACTTGGCGGCGGCGCCGTCTTCCCACCAGTCGGTCAGCCGCATGGCCATAGTGTCCATGTGAGCAATTTCGCTCTGCTCCAAGCCAAAGTCGCGGGTGATGGCCGCGGGGGATCCGTCGGCCCGGACAGCCTGCGAGAGGTTGATGCCCAGGTTGGCATACCGTAAGCGCCCGTGGCGCACCTGGTTACCGTAGGAGTGCTCGCTCTCCCCGTTGCGCTGCCAGATGGCCGAGCCGTTGAAGAGCTCGATGCCCAGACCATCCAGGGTAACGTACGAGCGATTCTGAAGATTGAAGCCGTTCTCCAGCCGTGAGATCTCGATGTTGAGCGTTGAGGGGTTGGCGGGTTGGGGAGGCCAGAGGTACAGTCGCTGGCGATCGCGATCGTACCACCATTCGCCGGGGCTATCGAGCAGCGCTGGGTGATCCTCAAGGTAGTACTTGCTGCCCCAGCCGAGACCTGGCTCCCGAGTGCCGCTGTCATGCTCACAGAGGCGATCGACCGTCAGGCGCCCGGCAGCGACATCGTGGCGCGTGATCTGGCGTCGGTAGGTATAGTGCCCCTGCACAGCGTCAGCCACGAGGATCGTAGCCCCGGTCAGATCGCCCAAGGTCGTCAGGTTGCCCGGCTCAATGCCCCGGGGCTCAGTATCGTCAGCGTCGTCGGTCAACTCGGTCAGCGAACGCTGGGCCCGATCACAGTCATGCTGGCCCTCGAGCGTAGGATCACAAGTGGTGCTTTCCGAGCCGCCCGTCGCGGCCCACCAGTACTCGTGGTACTTCCACTCCGAGACCACGTCCCAGTCCGGTTCGCGAGCCAGCGGTAAGCGTTGCCGCACTGCCCCGTCGGCATCGAGGACTACCACGAAGCGGGGGCCTTTGGTGAGACCCCAGCTCGTCAAGTCGGTGACGAACAGATTTGCCTGGATGGCCGGCGGCACGGCAAGTTCACCGGGCGCCAGGCGCTGCCACGACAGGGCCGACGAAGGCTCGGCGCCGCGCAGTATCGCTTTTCCGGGGCCGCCTTCCGAGCGGTACATGACCGGCTCGCCGGCTGCACCGCTGAGCGCCGGCCGAACCGTCTCCCGGTAGACCCCTGGCTGGATGTGCACCACCGTTCCGGGCCCGGCGATATCGGCTGCTTGCTGGATGGTGGCAAACGGAGTGCGGCTCGATCGACCATCATTGGCCGGACTGCCGCGCGCGGCGTCGACCCACAACTCATCGACCCGGGGCACCTCGAAAGCCACCTCATCGATCAGAATGCTGCCGCCGGGCGTAGTGCCCTGGCTGCGGTTCACCTTACCGAGCTGGATCACGTCGCCGGAGGGATCTTGGTGCACGACGTCAGTGTCCTGGTAGCGAACCAGGCGGTCGTTGAGCCAGACGGCCACCCAAGACCCAATGCGGTAGCCCAAGGTGATCTTTTGCCAGCCCGAAGCTACGGGAAATTCTCCCGCGACGTAGTCGAAGCTATAGCCGGTCGACCGAGGCCAGGCCAGGAAAGCTACATACTGCTCCCCCGCCTGCTGGCGGACGTACAGCCCCACCAGGGGCGGATACCAGTCTCTGGCCGAAGAGCGGATGTCGGCGAGGCACAGCGAAGAGCCGGGCGGCCACGGGTTTGGCGTCGGCTCCGGCAGCTGAACGCCATGGGGATGGAACCAGAAGGTCAGGTAGCCCTCTCTCGCGTAGCCCACTCCCGACTTGAAGATCAGCCGTTCGCCGGACCCAATTGCCACTGCCAGGGCGGTGGAACCGTCCGGTCCGGCGCCGGGAATGAGTTCCAGGCCCTCCGGTGCCACTGATCGCCATTGCTCCAGACTGCCAGCCTCGAAGTCCTCCGTCAGCACCGACCAGGTTACGGGCCTGACCGGCTGCGCCATGATGGGCGTCGGAGCGAGGTCAGCGCGGCTGAGCCCCGTCAAGGTAAACAGCAAGGCCCCAGCGAGCGTACCTCGACCCAGGCGGCGATACAGCAGGCCGCAATCGGTAGCGCTGCCCAGGACGCGGTGCCGCCGCCTGGCTCGCCTGGCCAACCTACTGCCCAGAACGCACCTGATCCCCCACTCGCCAGTCGATGAGTCGCGCACCTCTAGCCACCCTTCAATGGATAGGCGCCACGCTAGTGCCATGACCGCCGAGAACGGTTGTCGCCATTGACTCCTTGAGCTTCGCTAAGGCTAGACCGGTCTCGGACCCTGGGCAACCACCTACTCTTTGTCGGCGACGGCAGCGCGGTGTAGACTGCGCCATGGCGGCCGAGCCCCGACCGCCCGTACGGCCCGCGCCCAGCCAGGCTCGGGCGATGGAGGAACACGTGGAATCGACGAGCAGGCGGAGAAGAGCGCACTGGCTCTGGGTGGAGGTTAGTGAATCTCCTGACGAGCCGGGACAACCGGAGAGCGGGCGCATCGAGGTGGCTGGTGACGGGAATATCTTGGAATACTGGTCTAATTGCCACGAAGACACCCACAAGGGCGACCTGGTGTTGCTCTACCGGAGGTCGCCGACGGCCGCCATCGTAGAGCTACTCGAAGTGACAGCGGATGCCGAGAGTGCGGACATCGAGCTGGAGGCCGGGGAGATCAGCATGACGCAGTTCGTATACATGGCGAGTGCCAGCGTCGCCGGCGATCCGCTCATTCAGGACTTGTACTGTCGCTTCAGTGCCACCGTGGAAGATGGCAGCGACGAGACCGAGGCCGTGAGCCAGTGGGAAGAACTCGTCCGAGCGGTGTTTGAGCAGTACGGCCTGCCACTCGACACGGTTATCGTCGATGATAGCCTCGACGGTCTGTGGGTGTGTGGCTGGGTTGTCCGCCATGCTCTGGCGAAGCCGCTCGGCTTTAGGGAGATGAAGGCCGATCCTTTCTTACTTGATAACTGGCCGGCCTTGCGGTCCCGTTTCATGACTGACGACATGCTGATTCCGGACGACGTTTGGGCCCATCTGGTGGGTCTACTGCGCCAGCGCGACCCGGCCTTCGGCGCGGTCGTGGACAGACTGGGGGACTGACCGCCGTTCGCGGCGGCTGTGCCGGAAGCTGCAGCTTCCGGCAGGCGATGGGCTAGCTCGACAGGCGGCCCATCCCGGTCAGCCGCCGCTCGCTGGCCAGCGGCGCTCCTCGCTCGTTGCCGCCGAGCGCCTAGCTGCGGGAAAACAGGCACAGCGCTTAGCCGACCGACCGCTCCAGTGTCGGATCGCCCAGGGCCAGCTGAGTCCGCAGCCTCTCGATCTCCAGCCGGCATTCGTTCAGCTGGGTCCGCAGGCCGTCAATCTCCTCATTCTGCCGGCGGATCACTTGCTCGATGCTGACACACATTTCTCGGATCGCGCCACTCGACAGCTCCCAGTTCTTGATGGCGCGATGAGCCTCGGATAGATCGAAGCGCAGAGCCGCCAGCCTTCCTTCCGATCGCACCAGCTGCTGGGCCAATCGAACCAGGCGCTTCTGAGGCGAGCCGTCCTCACCGATGCGCTGAGAACGCATGGCTCCCAGACCAGCGGCCAGGATCATGCGCAGGCCCTCGTTCGGCTGCCACAGGTGCTCATCGACTAAAGCCTTCAGCTCCGCGGCGGTCTCGCGCGCGACCGCGATTTCCAGAACGACGATGTCCGGGTTCAGAGTCTCCATTGCCAACTCGTTTCTTGTGACAGGTATCAGATCACTTGCCGGCCTTCACGTCACAGCCAGCGACTCGAGCTCAAGCTTCGGGCTGGCGCTCAATGCCCAACGCCAGGACTCAGACCCATCGCGCCAGTAGCACGGCAGCCAGGGCCGCCAGAGCAGCACCGAAGAAGAACGGCGCTGCCGGGCCGAAACCAACCCAGCTGCCAAACCCTTGCCAGAGCACGCCGGCGATCAGGCTGGCCGGCAATAGTGTCAGGCCCACCGCGGCGTTGTACAGCCCATAAGCGGTGCCGCGCGCTGCCGGGCTTACGACGTCGGCCACCAAGGCTTTGGTAACACCCTCGGTGAGCGCGTAGTACACGCCGTAGGCCATCCAAAGAAGCCAGAAGGCCCACGGGGATTGGGCCATTCCGAACCCCAGGTAGACAACCGCGTACAGCAGCCAGCCGCCGGCGATGAGACGCCGCCGATCGACGCGGTCGGAGAGCGCGCCAAGCGGCGTGGCCAGCAAGCTATAGACCAGATTGAAGACGGCCAACATTGCCAGCACGACCAGCACCGCTGCGCCGCCCGCCTGCGCCCGCAATACCAGGAAGCTGTCGCTGGAGTTGCCCAGGGTGAACAGGATGACCACCAGCAACAGCCGCCGAAAGCGACCATCGAGGTGGCTGGAGCCTTGTGAGCCTTCCCAGTCTTGCGTGTCTCGGCGCGGCTCCCGCACCCCCAGCCACAACACGATCGGCGCCAGCACGGCCGGCACGATCGCCCAGCCAACGACGGTCCGGAAGGCCGAGGCCTGCAACGTGAGAGCCCCCTGCTGGGCTCGCCAGACCAGGACCATAGCCAGCAGGAGGCCCGTCAGTGCTCCGGCGGTGTCGGCAGCGCGATGAATCCCGAAGCCGGCACCCCGGTGTTCGGCAGCCATACTATCGGCCAGCAGGGCATCACGGGGGGCGGTGCGAATGCCTTTGCCCAGACGATCCAGGAATCGGGCGGCAAAGACGTGCCACCAGTTCGTAGCCAGACCCAGGATCGGCACGGCAAGCGCGGCGACGGCGTAACCCGCGGTGCTGAGCGGCTTTCGCCGCCGCGACCGATCCGACCACCAGCCGGCGCCAATCTTCGTCAGGCTGGCAGTTGTCTCGGCCACGCCCTCGACCAGGCCCACGATTGACAGCCTGGCGCCCAGGACATTCGCCAAAAACAGCGGCGTGAGATGAACCAGCATCTCGCTCGACACATCGCGCAAGTAGCTGGCCAGCGCCAGCGCCCACACGTTTCTCGGCTGGGACCGCCAGCCCGCCCTGCCGGCGCTGGGATCGGCTTTGGTCAACTGGTCGCCCTCAGGGGTCTGCATCACCGCCATTCGCACCACAAACCTGAACACAGAATGGCCTCCACCCTGAACCGGTAGAGGCCATCAGCTTTGGGCCAGCGGAATCGGGTCGTCATCGACCCAACGCGAGCCTCATCGCGTTGATCCCAGGTTAGCACTCTGTGGCCGGGAATGGAAGTCAGGCCCGTCCAGGACTCAGTGTTCCTAACCTTTCCGAACAAAGGGCAGGAACAGCCTCGCTCTCCCACCCGGTGTTGCCGTGCTCGTCGGCGGTGCGGTGCCTGTCAGGGTGACGGCGGGGCCCGGGGTACCACTTGCCGTGGCGGTGGCTCCGTCCGAGGGAGTAACGCTTGGCGAGGCCGTAGCGGTCGAGGTGCCTGGGGCTGGGACGGTGGTACCTGGTGGCGCTGAAGGTGTGGCCGTCGCCGTCCCGGTCCCAGTGGGCGTCACGTCCGGGGTGATGGGCACGCTCGAGTAACGCGCCATGTAGTCCTCAACCTCGCCGTACACGGCGAGACCGAACGGTGTCTCCGCCGGTTCACCATAGGTGAGGCGGAAGCGGGCGGCCGTCGTTATCGGCTCCGCGGCGGTGTCCATGGCATGGATAATGACCGGGGGCACCAACGCGACACGGACCATGTGTGCCACCTCACCGGCCGGCCATGGCGTCCCCAGAGTGTCGGTGAGCCCGGGGCCGCCCGACCAGGCGAGGACCCGCTCGCCGCTGTCGTCCCAATCGCCATCGCCGTTCCAGTCGACCCAGCCGACGAGGTGAAGCTCTCGCCCCGGTCCGTAGCGCGTCGGCCCCTCACCCGAGGTGCTGATGTGGGCCACGATCTCGGTCAGAGAACCGGCAACCAGGAGCTCGGGGATCCGCACGCCATCGTCGGTCAGGTCGCCTGGCTGGTCGAAGCCGGGAACGCGAGCGTCGGGGTCGAGGTCTACACCCACGCCAAGCCATTCCTTGAAGGGATCGAGATGCCTCGGGCCGTCGTGCCGCAGCAGCGTTCGATACGGCGGATCAAGAGCATCGCCGTACTCGAGCCAGTCGCACTGACGGCTGGGGGGCAACCACCCGGCGTAGTCCACCAGGCCACTGAATTCGGTATCGCGGCCATCGTAGATGGCCGTGATGTTGCCAAAGGGGCCTTTCAAGTCCATCTCCCTGGTGGTGGTCTCGCCCCAGTCGTTTCTGCGGGCCGGGAGAGAGAGGACCGAGAGCAGCCGCACGTCAAACTGCCCGTTGTGAGCCAGCACGTTGCCTCCGCCGCTCCCCTCCTCGCCGCGGCCCAGGCTGGCCAGGCCGATACCCTCGACGCGAACACCGTCACGCCGGTTGTAGCAGATTCGGTTCCCTCTAACCGCGACCGGACCCTGGCTAACGAGAACCCCGTCCTTGCCGCTGCCTACGATCCAGTTATCACTGATCTCCACCGCCGTACCCTCAGGCACCTGCTCGACGTGGATTGCGCCACCGTACGCCCAGGCGAACGTGTTGCCGCGGATCGTCACCGTTCCCGGTTGCTGGCCCGCGATAAGGCCGCCGGCGACCTTTCCGAAAGGCAACACGACGTTAAACATGAACTTCCTATCTGAATCTCCACCGCCCTTGAAGCTGTTCCAGCCGAATGTCGCTTTCACACCAGCGCCCAGCTCGATTGTAACACCGGCACCAAATCTGCTATAAACGCTACATCCTGTCATTCCTACCTCGGCATTTGCCTCAGCGGACACCTTCACATCACCGTTGTTCATAACTGTTCGGTTTAAGGATGCTTTAGCATTGCCTTCTAGGGTCGCCGAAAATGCCTTGTTCGCCCCGGTCAAGTTATCATTTGTGGAGCTGAACTTAGCATCGGACCTTACCTCGACCTCTACTGCAGTGTCTCTTGCCACTATCTTGTTATGCTGTAAGAGCAGATTCCCTGAAACGCGCAAATAAAGTCCGCGATAGCAATCATGTATCAGATTCTGATAAAAGTAAGCTTCTCCTTCAATGGAGCCAGCAACGACTGTTCCATCACCGAAGCTGCGCCAAGCAGAAAAACCCACTTTCCCTTGAAGATTAGCTTGTAAGAGAATGTCGTTCTTTTCCGATTCCCCTTTGCTCACGATGACTTGTCCTTTGCCAGAAAAATCGAACGCGGTGCTCGTCTCCGCAACCGAAATATCTTTGGCGGTATATTTACCACCGTCCATCGAGAAAGTAACGCCGTAAGGTGTAAATGTTATTTTTCCATTTTCAAAATAGATGTTTTTTGCTTTTCCTCCCATGCCAGCATAGGGTAAGCGCCAGAAACTGAGTCCGCGTGCGACAACACGGCCGACGTCATCCAGGTACAGACCATACCAGCACATGGGAGTCGTAGTCGGCGTTGGAGTGGGTGTGGGCGATGCCGTCGCCGTGGCCGTTGCCGTCGCCGTCGGGGTTGCGGTGGCATCGTCCCGCGGTGCAGCGCCAGTCGGACGCAGATCCACGCGCCGCCCCCCGCTCAGCAGTCGCCCGGATGGGTGGGGTTCCGGCGCCACCTGGACCTCGGCAATCGGCTCGCTCACCGTGATCGTCAGGCCGCTGATCTTGAACTCGCTGACCGGCCCGACCTCGATGACCGCCTTCTGCGGCTCCTGCGCCAGGGGGCCAACGGGGAGCACGGCAACCACATAGGTCACGTCCTGGCCAGCGCCCCGCAGACTCAGGTGATCGGTGGTCACCTTGATCGGGGAGCGATACGTGCCCGGGGCAACCAGGATGCCGTCATGGGCCGCTGCAGCATCCACTGCCGACTGGATATCAGGGTACTCGCCCGGAACCTCAAGGGTGTCACTGCGGTAGTCCTCGACTTCGCCAAAGGCGGCCACGCCGGTCGGCGTCGGTATGTTCTCACCGTAGTCGAGACGCACCCGGACCCACAGCGGCCCCTCCGTAACGCTAGTGGGCACGGTGAAAGTGCCGGTCACCCACGCCGACGTCTCGCCATCTGCCCAGTCAGCCGGGCAGACAGCCAGACCGGCCACGGCGTGTTCCTCAGGGTCATCCCAGTCACCATCGCCGTTCCAGTCCAACCAGGCGTTGACGTAGATCTGCCGCTCGGGCTCGCTGCCGTACCGGCTGCCGCCGGGATCGGCGACGTGGACATCGAAGTCGAGCCGTCCCAGTTCGCCGGGCAGGTAGGGAGCGAACAGGCTGACGCCGTCGTCGAAGGCATCGGAATTCACCTGGCGGGTATCGGTCTCGACGTCTACCCCCGACCCTAGCCACTCGTGGGTCGGGTCCAGGTGGCGAGCGCCGTTGCGAGCCGCGGCGGATGGGTACGGTGGATCCGGAGCGTCGCCGTAATCACCAGCTTGAGCTCCTAACGGCCCAGCAGCTGTGAGCTCGCCAGCGTGACCGGCGAACGCCTCGGCGAAGGTCGGCCACGGCTGGGCTGCTGAGCCGACGAGGGAACAAGCCAGAAGAACCAGAATGAGGGCGCCAAGCAGCCGCAGCGTGTGCATCCTACACCTCCGAGTGTCCGCAGCCCGTCGGCAGGATCTGGCAGCCTGAGGCCCCTGGCAGCCGCCGGCCGGCACCCCGACCGACAAACTGCTGCTCGAACTCATGATAGGCCGGCACCCTGCGGCGTCAAGACCAACGGAGCCACCCCAGCCGGACGCCTTCCACCGCTCCCCTGTTGGTCGTATTATCGGGCAACGAAGGCGCTGTCGTCTCGGCGTCAAGTCGATGGCGGTCGGAAGAAGGTTGACAATGCGCACGTTTCTGAGGCGAATGGAACCGGTCGTCGATCTGTTTGCCACCGGGGGTGCCCTCGCCGTTGTCGTGGTGATCTTCATCGAATCGGCCTGGCCGGCCTGCATCGCGTGCTCGATCCCCAGGCCTTCCCGTACGTGACGCTAGTGGTCATTCTGGTGGTCGCAGCTGGCGGCGGGGCAATGTTCCTCGTCGAGTCGAGCACCGAACCGATTGGCATCCAGGACGCCCTATGGTGGGCGGTGGCTACCGTCACCACCGTGGGCTATGGCGACTTTGTGCCCCACAGCCTCCTTGGCCGGTGCGTTGCCGTCGTGGTGATGCTGGTCGGCATCACCTTTGCCAGCCTCCTGACGGCCAACCTGGCGGCCCACCTGACGCGCCGGCGCGATCGCCAGGCCCAGGACGACGGTCTGGCCCGCCCGGCCAGCGTGAGCGCGCCGCCGGTCCAGGTCCGTCACCAATTGGCCGCGGCCGGCGCAAGGGCATGGTGGGACTCGGTCGCCGAGGGGACGGCGACTGGTGTGACGAGGCCAGGGCGGCAGGCGCCAATTGCCTGCTGAACGAAAATGCTGTAAATTTGACCTTCATGAGAACGGATCGCCAGCGCTATCGGTTTCTTCGTTCGTTTCTGGAGCGATATACCTCGCGGCACCTCATCGTCCTGACCGGCGCTCGGCAGACTGGGAAGACGACGCTGGCTCGCTCTGTCTTTCCGCACCTCAACTACGTCAACCTGGACGCTGTCGAGCAGCGGGAGGCGGTGAGGGCAGTCCGGACCAGCGAGTGGGCACTTGCGGTGGGACCCGCGGTGTTGGACGAGGCGCAGAAGGAGCCATCGGTGTTCGAGAAGGTGAAGTACGCCTTCGACGATGGCAGCCTTGACCAGACCGTTCTCCTCGGCTCCTCTCAGATCCTGATGCTCCAACGGGTTCGCGAGACTTTGGCCGGCCGGGCGTTCGTGTTTGAGCTGTGGCCTCTCATGGCAATAGAGATCGCGACTCCGGTCGACACAGATACACCCCGCCCGCCCCTCCTCGACCTGCTCCTTACTGAGCCCGGCAACGCCGACTTGCTCCTGAGCGACACACCCCGGGCCTATGTTGGCCGGGCGGAGGATGACGCTGCCGCTGCCGTCGAGCACCTTCTCACCTGGGGTGGAATGCCGGCCCTGCTCCCCCTGCCCGACGAAGAGCGCCGCAAGTGGCTGCAGTCGTACGGGACAACGTACCTGGAGCGAGACCTGGGTGACTTGGCCAGGATGGCGGACCTCGTGCCATTTCGGCAGTTTGAGCGCCTCTGTGCCTTGCGCACCGGGCAGTTGCTTTCCTACAGCGAGATCGCGCGGGAGGCTGGCGTGGCGGTCAGCACCGCCCGTCGCTACGTGGAGTACCTGCGCTTGTCGTATCAGGCATTGCTGCTGCTGCCTTACGCCACGAACCTTACCAGTGCCGTGGTCAAGGCGCCCAAGGTCTTCTGGGGCGATCTGGGGACATGGCGGCAGCTCACCCACTATCACGGCCCGGTGACGGGGCCGATGTTCGAGACGTTGGTCGTCACCGAAATACACAAATGGGTCCGCACTGCAGAGCGCGAAGTCGAGATGGCCTTCTATCGCACTCGAGCCGGATTGGAGGTGGATCTCCTGCTGACCACCCCTCATGGCGTCTGGGGCATCGAGGCCAAGGCCGCCCGCCGGCTGGCGACAGCGGATTGGCGTGCCCTGCGCCTGGTCGGTCGCGCCCTCGGTGGGATGTGGCGCGGCGGGCTGGTAGTGTACCGCGGAACCACGATTGAACGTCTGGCAGACGATATCTGGGCAGTCCCAGCTTCCCGGCTGCTGGTCACGCCGTAGCCGGTGGGTTGGCGGGCACGCGCGGCTGGGCTCCAAAGGAGCGCCGGGATACTCCAGCCAGCAAGATACCTGAAGGGCCCGCAACTACTATAGCCTCCGTTTGAACGCTCGGGCGGGCAGTCGCCAAGGCGGCACCTGCGTGCACCGCACGCCGACATACACGGCACCTCGTCACACAACGCCCGTCTGAAGTGAGCCTTGCGACCGTCGTCCCAGGATTCGATTTGGGATTGCCGGTTCGCCGATGATCTGCCAACGCCCTGCGACGACCTTCTAGCGCTCCGGGTTTGCCGTTGGCAGTCGTGGATGCCAGCTCGACCGGCTCTGCCGGGGGCGAAGAGCCAGTGGCGCTAAGGGTAGAGGGTCTGAGGCCGAGGGCGTAACGGCGAGCCAGACGGCCAGATGCGTCCTCGCGCCGCGAGAACGCCAAGACTCCCCAATCCTTTCGGCCGGCCGCAGACGTGATTGCCCTGCCGCACGAGCCTCCGTCGGTGAGCAGCGTACCCGCCCGACCGCGAAATACTCTCAACCACCCGTCTGCAAGAATCCCGGCGCCCGACATCACTGCCCACCCCAGCCACGCTGCTGCAGCTCCAGTTTCTCCCGGCCGGAGTGAATAATCAACGTTCAAATCGTAACGGGAAACACGTGAGAAAAAGAAGTGGTTGAAAACCCAGGCCTTCTGGCATCTTGGCGCTTCGCCGGTCGTTGGCGCGAGGCCTGGTTGCCGAACTAAGCAGTTGGCCCTACAATTTTGATAGAGCTTTCACTGTCATTCAGGCAGGAGGCGACTGTCTTGACTAGGATGGGGAGGAGTTGGCAGCTGGTCAAGGCGAGTTTCGCCGTGCTGAGGTCGGACAAGGAACTGCTCGTGTTTCCCATCCTCTCTGGCGTCGGCATGCTGTTCGCAGTAGCGGCCTTTGGCGTGCCAATGTTCTTGGCAGGCTTCTTCGACCGACTGGCAACGGGGCAGGCTGACGTGGACGGCCCGGTGAGCATCCTCGTGTTGTTCCTGTTCTACGTCGTGACCTACACGATCACCTTCTTCGCCAATGCGGCCGTGGTAGGCGCGGCGCTAATGCGCCTGGAGGGCCGCGACCCAACCGTGGCCGACGGCATGCGCATTGCCCGCGAACACCTGTGGGCAATCCTGGGCTACGCCGTTATCGCCGCGACGGTGGGCATGGTCCTGCGCCTCCTCTCAAAGCGGGGCAAAGCACTTGCCCAGCTAGTGGCGGCGGCGCTCGGGGGGTTAGCCTGGAGCCTGGCGACCTTCCTGGTAGTGCCGGTGCTGGTCGTGGAGGGCGTAGGACCAGTTGAGGCCATCAAGCGCAGCACCGCCCTGCTCAAGCGGACATGGGGCGAGCAAATCGTGGGCCGATTCGGCATCGGCATAGTGTTCGGTCCGCTATTTGCGGTGGTGATCGTCGTGGGGGTGTTAGTGCTCGTCGGGGTCGCCTCGACCGGGTCGGTGCCGGCAATCGCCCTGGTGATCGCGGCCGTCATCCTGGTGCTGCTGGCGCTGGGCCTGGTCTCCTCGACGGTGAGCGGCATCTACACGGCGGCGGTTTACCGCTACGCCACGACGGGCGACGCCAGCGGCTTCTTTCCGCCAGACCTAATCAAGGGTGCGTTCGAGCAGGCGGGGCTAGGGCGCTAAGACAGCGTGTCTTGAGCAAACGGCGTAGGGTCGATCGGCCGGTCACAATCCGCGGGCGCCGACCGTATAGACAGGCGAGACTGGGTGCCCGGCGTCCGAAAGAAGCGGCGAGGCAATGCCCCGACGCGTTCCACAAAGCCGCCACACGAGAGGAGCCCCGAGATGACAAGGCCGCTGCGAATCGCAATCGCCGCTCTCACCGGGCCAGCACTCCTGGCCGTTGCGGTGGCGGCCGCCAGGGCGCAGCCGCCCAAGCCGATTACCTACGTGCAGCCCACGGGCTCCGGCGTGTGGCTGGGAGCGAGCGTGTGGGTGCAGTTCAGCGAGGCCATGGATCCCAGAAGCGGGAGCGAAGCGCTCGGCATCCGGCCCGCCACACCCGGCCGAATCATCTGGTCCCAGGACAGCCGCGAGCTCGAGTTCCGGCCTGATGAGCCACTGGCGCCCGAGACCCGCTACGAGGTTAGCATCGGGACGCGGCTGCGGAACGCGAGCGGCACACCGGTCCTGGCTGAGCCGTACAACTGGACGTTCAGCACGGGTCGGGCCTCCGGTGGCATCGCGTTCAGCTACGCCGTGCCCGTCCAGCTTGTCACCCTCGCCGGCGGCCGCGGCGTGCCGGTACAGCTTGGCTATCCGCGCCTGACGCTCGACTGTGAGCTCTACCGGCTCGACATGCCGGCGTTCGCGCCCCGTTACGGCGCCTTGCGCCCCTACGAGTCGCCGCGCCAAGCCATTGACGTGACCGGATTGGCTTTGGTTCGGCGCTGGCGGGCGTACGCCGATGCCACGGACAGGGCTGCCGAGATCGACCTGCCGAGTGACATCGCCAGCGGCATCTACGTGCTCTCGGCTTCGCATCGCCACGCCGGAGCCGCGCAGACGTTCCTCATCTACAGCGACTATGCCCTGACGGCCAAACGCGGTAGAGCTGACACTACCGTCTGGGTCACGCGGGTACCGGGTGGCGAGCCCGCGGCGGGGGCAAGCGTGATGTTGTACGACGAGCGGGGCGCACCACTGGGCTCGGCAACCACTGACGCCAGCGGCAACGCTCACTTCTACGGCCTCTCCGGAGCCGCCTTCGCGACGGCCCAGCAGGCCGGCCAGGTCACACTGGCAGGGATCGACAACTACTTCTGCTCCGACTTCGAGAATTGCGGCCGCTGGTGGGAGGGCATTCGCCAGGCTAACGCGGGGGTCTCGCTGGAGGCGCATATCCACACCGACCGGCCCATATACAGGCCCGGGCACCCGGTCCGCTACAAAGCCACGTTGCGGCGCTTCGAGCGGGACGGCTACAGCGTGCTCGCGCCTGGCACAGCGGTCACGGTGACCATCAAGGACGCGGCAGCCAACAGGGTTGCCACGGTGCCGACGACCACGGACGAGTTCGGCAGCCTGGCCGGCGAGCTCCAGCTGGGCGACGACGTAGCCCTGGGCGAATGGCGGATCGAGGCCGTCGTCGGCAGGCAGACGTTTACCGGCTACTTCCAGGTACAGGAGTACGTCAAGCCGGACTTCGAGGTGCAGGTGACCACCGACCGGTCGTTCTACGTCCGCGGCGGCACGGCCGTAGTGACGGTCCGGGGCGACTACTACTTCGGCCAGCCGGCCGCCGGCGCGGAGGTCACCCTCCGCGTCTTTCGCGGGCGCTACTCCTACTACAGCCGCTCCGGACAACAGGTGGGCGAGCATCGGGGCGTGCTGGATGCCGACGGCGCCTGGTCCGTGTCGGTGCCCCTAACGCTTCAGGGCGACACATCAGAGAGCTACTCCTTTGAGGCAGAGGTGATGGACGCCACCCGACGGCCCGTTGTGGGCCAGGTCTCAGTACCGGTACATCCGGCCCAGTTCGCGCTCTCAATGCACCTGAACCGCTGCGGGGTGCCGAAGGGGCAGCCGATTGTGTTCACCGTGGTCACCATGGGCCACGACGGCACGCCGGCGATCGGCCGGCAGGTCGACATCGCCCTGTACCGCCACGACCGGGGATTCGAGCGGGAGTCGCACCGCCAGACGGTGACTACGGGCCTGGACGGCAAGGCCGAGGTAGCCCTGGCCAATGTGGCGGAGGGCTGGTATTCGCTTCGGGCCACGGCAGTCGACGACGCCGACAACCGCCTGCAGGCCCGGTCCTATGCCTGGGTGTACGACCAGGCCCGGCCGTGGTACTGGCGGGGCGGCCTTGAGGTCACGGCCGATCGCGACAGCTACGAACCCGGTGACACAGCCCATCTGCTGATCCGGTCACCAGTCACCACTACGGCGCTGGTGACGCTCGAGCGTGACAACGTGTACGACGAGATCGTCGTGCCAGTGAGCGGTGCCACGACCGTCGACGTGCCGATCAAGGCCGAGTACGCGCCCGGCGTGCAAGCCAAGGTGCACCTCTGGCAACCCCAGGACTACCCATACAACCGCGCCGAGGCGCGCATGCTGACGGGCAAGGTGATCCTCCTAGTGCCGGCTGCCGACAGGCGACTCAGCGTCGAGGTAGTGCCCGACGGCGAGCGGCACGCCCCAGGTGAAGAGGCCACATTCACCGTGCGGGTGAGCGACCCCGCCGGTAGGCCGGTCAGGGCGCAGCTGTCGTTCGCCGTGGTGGACAAGGCGGTCCTGGCGCTGGCCGCGGACCGGTCGGGCGACATCTTCGATGCCTTCTGGTCCGCCAGGCCGGCCACGGTGTCCACCCACGACTCGCTGACTCCGTCGCAGTGGTACGTAAGCCAGCTTCGCGACCGCGGTCCGGCCGCAGGACCGACGCCCCTGCCGACTGGCACGGCCACCGCCGCTCCCGCCCCCACCGCCGAGCCCGGCGAGCCCGAGGCCGGCCAGGCCACGCCGCGGCGCTATTTCCCGGACACGGCTTACTGGAAAGCGGACCTGGTGACCGACGCCAACGGCGAGGCGACGGTGACACTCACCCTGCCCGACACCCTGACCACATGGCAGGCCCTGGCGCGGGCCATCGCTTTGGACACCAAAGCCGGACAGGGTAAGGGCGAGCTCGTGGTCACCAAGGCGGTGATCGCCGAACCCGCCATGCCGCGCTTTGCCGTGCGCGGCGACCAATTCGCCCTCGACGTGCTTGGGCGCAACTATGCCGGCGGCACCCTGGAGGCCACGGTCGGCCTCGATACGCCCGGCCTGGTGCAACTCGACGCCGGCGACAAGGGGCTCGTCCTACCCTTCAACGAGACGCGCTTCGCCCGCTGGACCGTTGTCGCCTCGGCTCTGGGCAGAGACACCGTGACCGCGCGCCTGAGCACCGCCGCCGGCGACGACGCAATCGAGCTCCCCTTTGAGGTGCAGCCCTTTGCGGTAGGGGACCGGTTCGCCCGCTCGGGCGCGACGACCACCTCGGCGGTCGAGCCCTTAGTCGTGCCGTTCCACGCCATTCCCGAGAGCTCCAGGGTGGAGGTCAACCTGACGAGCGGTGTGGCGCTGGGCATCATCGACGGCGTGGAGGACCTGATCGGCTATCCCTACGGCTGTATCGAGCAGACCATGAGCCGCATGATGCCCAACGCTGTCGTGAACCGCCTGGTGATGGAACTGGACATCCAGGCACCCGAGATTCTGGCCGCCCTGCCGCCGATGGTGGCGAAGGGGCTCCAGAAGATCTACTCCTACCAGCACTCCGACGGCAGCTGGGGCTACTGGTCGGGCGGCCAGAACGCATACATCACGGCTTACGTGCTGCAGGGTCTCGTTCTGCTGGAGCAGAACGGCTACGCGGTCGAGCGGTCGGTGATCGACCGCGGCTTTAGCTGGCTTGCGGCCAACACCGACCGCGAACCGGACGTGCGAATCCGCGCCTATGCGGCTTACGTCATGGCCACCAGCGGTCGCGGCGATGCCGAGGCTCTCCTGGAGCTATTCCGCCGGCGCTCGGAGCTCGACGCGTTCGGCATGGCGGCGCTGGCTATCGCGCTCGGCAAGCTGGGCCGCCTGGACCTGGCCGAGAAGGCGCTGGACGAGCTCGAAGCGATGGCCGTCGAGACGACGCCCTCGACCGCCCGCTGGCCCCTGGACGTGCCCGATCCTTGGCGTTGGGACTCCTACCACTGGCGCACCATGGCCTCAACAGACAAGTACACGGCGATGGCCCTGGAGGCCCTCGCCCTGCTGCGGCCGCAGAGCCGTCTGGCGCCAAAGGCCGCCCGCTGGCTGATGGAGAACCGCCATGGCTACTACGGGGGATACGGTCGCGGCTGGAGCTCCCCCCAGGCCACGTCCTTCGCCGTGCTGGCCTTGACGGACTACATCGTGGCCACGGGCGAGCTCTGGGCCGAGTACGACTGGTCGGTGCGGCTGGACGGCCAGCTGGTGGCCAGCGGGCACTTCGACGCCACCAACAACCGACGCCGCCTGCCACCCGTCGTGCTATCGGGCGAGGACCTGACACCCGGCGAGCACGAACTCGTCATCGCCAAACAGGGCAACGGGACGCTCTATTACACCGTCGTCGGGCGTCTCGCCCTCTACTACGACGGTTTCGAGCCCATCGCCGCCGAGGGCTTCGGCCTGCAGCTCAGCCGCGCATACACGCCGATCGAGGGGCGCAGTGGGCCGGGCGGCTGGAAGGTGGGCGACGTCGTGAACGTCCGTCTCACCCTCACGACCACCGACGACCTGCACTACATGATCCTGGAGGATATGCTGCCGGCCGGTCTGGAGGCCCTGAACGACAGTCTCAAAACGGAGACCAGCCGCGTGCCCAGCCAGCCCGGCGGGTGGTGGCGCTGGCGCGGCTACGAGCGCAAAGAAGTGCGCGATGACCGGGTCAACTTCTTCGCCACCTACCTGGCTGCCGGCACCCACACGTTCGACTACCCGGCTCGCGCGGTGACGCCCGGCGTCTTCAGCGCCCGGCCGGCGGAAGCCTACGCCATGTACCGGCCGGAGGTGTGGGGCCGTTCGGCCTCCGACCGCGTGACCGTCGACGACCGGCAGATCGCGGTGCGGCCACCGCTGGCCGGCGACTTCGACCGCGACTGCCGCCTCACCTCTTTTGACGCCTCGCTGGTGGCGGCGCAGTGGCCAGACGGCGGCGAGCGGGATGTCAACAGCGACCGTCGGGTCGACGTCGCCGACATCGCAGTCGCCAGCGGACGGCGTGGCCTCGTCTGCGGTGATCAGGTGCCACTGCCCCCTGGCCAGGTTGGCCAGGTCGACCTGGAGCTGCACATGCCTGACAGGCTGGAGGTCGGACAGAGCTTCGGGCTCGAGATCCTGCTGAGCGGGTCTGGCCGCGTTGGCGGCTATGATGTTACGCTGGGGCTGCCGGCCGGCGCCTTCGAGGTCCTGGGTGCGGCGGCTGGAGATCTCCTACCCGGGGCGAGGCTGCTCTCACCGGTCGTCACCAGCGATGGCCTGCGCTTCGGCGCCTTCGACCTCGACGGTGCAGAGCTCGCCGGCCGGGTCGTGCTGGCCCGCCTGACCCTGAGCCCGAGGCAGTCCGGCGTGGCAGCCCCGGTCGTCACACGGGCCCAGGTGGTGACCGAGCGCGGCGGCGAGTACCGTGTCACCGCCGACGGTGCGGTCGTCTCGCCCGCACCGTGGTCGCCGCGGGGCCGAGTGTACTTGCCCAGCGCGGTTCGCGACTGGGCGGCGCCGTGAGCTGTACGGGGCCAGCGAAGGTCTCGCCCCTCTCTGGCACTGGGCTTGCCTAAGTCAGGCTTCGCGCGGGTTCTCAGCCGACTCGTAGCGCTGCCGCAACTGCATCCAGACTTGGGGCGGTTCCCATCACGATCAGCTCATCGTCGGGATGGAGCCGCTCTTCTCCGGTGGGATTGGGAATCAGCCGGTCATCGCGCCGGATCGCCAGCACGGTCACGTCGTAGCGCCGACGGAGATCGGCTTCGCCCAGGGCACGACCCGCCAGCATCGAGGTCGCTGGTAGCACGATCCGACGCACCTCCATATCGGGCAGGTGACGTTCCAGCTGTGGGAACTCGAGCGATTGCAGCTGATGCGACTGCATATCGTAATGGCCCCGCAACTGGTCGATCACTGTGCCTTCCCACAACGGTGTGCCGGTAAAGTAAGCGGCACGGCCGATCACGTGGGCCGCAACCGGCGCGCTGATGACGACAAACAGGATGGTGGCAATGGCGTGCGAGATGGCCACCAGATCCTCGAAGTATACGATCACTCCCAGCATGATTGTTCCCAAACCCAGCGTTGAGGCCTTGGTAGTAGCTGACATGCGCAGGAACAGATCAGGCATACGAGTGATTCCCAAGCCGGCTATGAACATCAGTATTGAACCAGATAAGACAAGTAAGGTCGTAGTCGCTTCGGCCACGGTCAACTCTCAAAACCTTTCTTCTCAAGATAGTGAGCGAACGCTACCGTACCCAGAAACGAGATCAGCGCCAGAACGATGGCCAAGTCCAGTAGAACGGGCTCATCGGTGGCGACGGCGTAGACCGCAATGATGCCGATCATCAGCGTGGCAATCAGGTCCAGAGCCACTACACGGTCGGGCAGGGTGGGTCCGCGCACCAGCCGCACGAAAGCCAAAAGCACAGCTATCGTGAGTAGGGAAGAAGCCACGTATGACACGAGCACCTGCATCAAACTCACCGCAACACCTCCAGCACGCGCCGCTCGAAGCCCTCTTTGATGTGGCGCCGGAAACCCTCCGGATCATGCCCAGAGGTCATGGAGTGTACGTAGATAACACGGCGGTCGGCTGATACATCCAGACTGAGAGTCCCGGGCGTAAGGGTGATCAGATTGGCCAGGAACGTAATCTCCGCGTCCGAGCGCACGTCGAGGGGCACGGCAATGATGCCGGGCCGCATGCGGTGGCGCGGAGCCAGGGTATGATAGATGACCTCTAGATTGGCTTTGACGATCTGTCGCAGGAAAAAGGCAATGAAACCGGCCCCCTGCCACACCCTGCGAAAGTAGTCACCTTGCTGCGGGTTGGAGCGCTGAGCAACCCACAGCATCACGTAACCTAGGACAAAGCCGAGGGCGAGGTTGGCCGGCGTGAACTGTCCAGTAAGCGCGACCCAGGCCAGTGCCAAGAGAACGTTAAGAAGCAACATGGCTACGATCCTCCCAGAACGGCCCCAACATAGGCTGCCGGGTCCAACAATTGTTCTGCTGCTCGCGTGGCCAGTGCCCACAGTGGTTCAACGGTCAGGCCGATAGACACCGTCAGCACTGCCAGTCCGACAATAGGCAGCAGCAACGCCAACTGCCCCGAGCGCCGATTTGGCTTGCAGGGCAAAGGCTCGGGGGCCGGCTTCCAGAACACCTCGCTCCAGATTTTGGTCATCGAGAAGAGGGTGAGCAAGCTGACGACCAAGGCAACGCCTACGATGACGTAAGCCCTGATGGCCAGCCCGGCCTGAATCAGGGCCAGCTTGGCCCAAAAGCCGGACAGAGGCGGCATGCCGGCCAGCGAAAGAGCCGGAATCAGGAAGAGCACACTCAGGCCCGGATAGAGCGCATACATCCCACCGAGCTTCCTTAGCTCGTCAGTCCCGCCCAGACGAGAAGTTACTCCACTTATCAAAAAGAGATTCGTTTTGACTATAATATGATGGGCAATATAGAATATCGAACCTGCAAGCGCCATTGGCGTAAACAAGCCTAGACCCATAATCATATACCCGATCTGGCTGACGATATGAAACGATAGTATCCGCCGAATGCTGTTCTGGGCTATCGCGCCTAGAACGCCAGTAATCATGGTCAATCCTGATATTAGCAAGATCAAACTGTGAGTGAACAATACATCTTGAACGAAAATAAGGGTGAAAACCCGGATCAGGGCGTAGACCCCTACTTTGGTGAGCAATCCGGCGAAGACGGCTGCAATCGGCACGGGCGGTGTGTGATAGGAAGCCGGCAGCCAAAAGAACAGCGGGAAAGTGGCCGCTTTGATGCCAAAGGCGATCAGGAACAGCACGCTCACGGTGGTCACGAGCCCGGGCTGCGCTACCTGTCTCAGCTGCACTGAAAGGTCAGCCATGTTCAAGGTGCCGGCCACACCATAGAGGATGCCAACCGCAGCCAGAAAGAGGGCCGAGGACATCAGGTTGAGGGTGACGTATTTTACGGCGCCTTCAAGTTGGGCCCGTTCGCCCCCCAGCGCCACTAACACAAAGGAGGCGACCGGCATCACCTCGAACCACACGTACAGGTTGAAGATATCGCCGGTAAGAAAAGCCCCGCAAACCCCCATCAAAAGTATCTGGAGCAGCGGATAGTAGCCGAAGCGCTCGCGCGGGGCATCCATGGCAGCCCGCGAATAGACCGCCACCGCCAGCCCGATCAGACCAGCCAGAACGAGCATGGTGGCGCTGAAGAGATCCACCACCAGCGTGATCCCGTAGGGCGCTGGCCAGTTGCCGACATGGGCCACCTGGATACCGTGGCCCGACACTTTGAACAGCAAAGCCGAACTCGCCGCCAGCAGAGCTGCGGCGCTCAGGACGCTTAGCCACCGCTGGAGACGGCGCCGTCGCCCCGCCAACAGACATAAGATGGCGGTCAGCAAAGGAATGACCAGCGGGAGGACGATCAGGGTCTGAATCAATTCGTGTCTGTGCTCTTTAGGTCATCCAGGTCATCAGTGCCCACGGTCTGATAGGCACGCTTGAACAGCACGACAGCAAAAGCCTGAACCCCGAAACCAATAACCAGGGCTGTCAGGATAAGCGCCTGCGGCAACGGATCGGCAAAAGGCCCCTCAGGCCGGCTGCAATCAGGGGGAATCAGCGCCGGTTGGCCCCGAGTGAGACGACCCAAGGTGAAGATGAGGAGGTTTGCGGCATTGGCCAGGAGTGAAAGACCAACGATCAGCTTGACGATGCTGCGGCGCATCATCATGTACAAACCGGCACCGTAAAGCCCGCCGACTATGAAAGCCAGAAAGGTCTCCATATCAGGCTTCCGCCAACGCAAGAATGATGGTCAGCGTCACACCGACCACGACCAGGTAGACGCCAACGTCGAAGAGCAGGGGGGTGCCTACTTTGCCCAGAATCGGTATCGCATGCTCGCTCCACAAGCCCGTCATGAAGGGATGACCCAGGGCCAGACTGGCAAGGCCACTGGACAACGCCACCAGCAACCCCAGACCAATGAGGAGCCGCGGGTCAACCCCTAGCATACGTTGCGTTGTGGGCACATTGTAAGCGATGGCATAGAGCGCAAAAGCAGCGGCCGCAACCAAACCACCAACGAATCCGCCCCCGGTTCGTTGTGCCCGCGCAATAAAAGGAAAAGCGAGAAAAGTAGCAACAGAGGCAGTATGTACCGAATGGCACTAGAGAGAATCAGAGATTTCATGTTTAGTCGCCCAAACGCAGTTTCAACAAAGCATAGACGCCTATGGCTGCCACGGCTAGCACGGTGATCTCGCCGAGGGTATCCAGCGCGCGAAAGTCGACCAGGATCACATTGTCGATGTTGCGGCTCCGGGCCAGGGGCACGGCGTTGGCCGCATAGAACGGGGCCAGACGTGATTGCCGCGGTACGGCGGTCGTGATCAACACCAGCAGTGTCATCAAGCCACCAGCGCTGAGCGCCACCACTATATCGCGCACTCGTGCTGGTCGGCCCGATAGGCTGGCAAACCGGGGCAGCCGGTAGAGCACCAGAACGAACAGGAAGACCGTCAGGGTCTCGATGGCGAACTGGGTCATGGCCAGGTCCGGAGCGCCGAAGAGGGTGTAGACAAGCGCCACGCCATAGCCCACAACGCCCAGCGCTGCTACGACCGTCAGCCGGGAAGAGGAGGTAATGGCCAGCCCGGTAGCGGCCAGGATCAGCAGTCCCACGAGAACTTCATACAGACGGAGATCGGCAAAGATAAGCGGCGGCCAGAGCAGCTCCGTTCGCATTGCCAAGGTGTATCCGCCAAGGCTAACGGTAGTGGCAACTATGATGAGCAAATAGAAGCGTAAGTATCCGCTTTGCAACAGGCGAGTTTGGGTGGTGGCAATGCCGTAGAGACCGCGCAAGGCAAATTCGTAGGCGGTCTGTGCACCCCAACAGCCCGCATGGTGACCGAGGGTAACTAGCCGGGGCGAAACCTCAAGCGCCTTGCGCCCAAGAACAGCGTGGCCGCCGTAGACGGCCGCACCGAGCGTGACGGTCAGGATGCTGAGCGCCAGAATCGGATTCATTCCATGCCAAAGAGAGAGCTCGATCGACGTGGGTCGGCCGCGCACGGCCTCGCCTGCGGCCGAGACAAGCGCACTGGGGATGGCCTCCGGGAACAGGCCGCCGAGCAGGCCCAACCCTGCCAGCACGATGGGCCCCAACCACATGGCTAACGGGGCTTCGTGCGGTTTCTGGAGGCTGACGCGGGCACCTTCAGCTTCCTTCCCGGCAATCGAGACCGTAGGCGGCGTCCACCGGCCCTCGGCTGGAGAACAGTTGCCCGCCGTACGTCTAGACGAAACATTGGGGCGTCCACTCCAGAATGGCCGGAAACCGACAACGCCGGCTATCGCCACCAGGAGGACGTTGGCCGTCACGCCCGCAGTCGCTATCAGACCGGCGCAACGCGGGGCCTGCACCTTGGCTTCATAGAGCAATTCCTTGTTGATGAAGCCTAGGGTGGGAGGCAACCCGGCCATGGACAGCGCCGCCAATCCGGCGGCAGCAGTCGTGATCGGCATGGCTCTTGCCAAACCACCCAATCGCCGCACATCTCGCGTGCCAGCACCATGATCGACAGCGCCGGCCACCAGGAACAACGCACCCTTGTAGAGCGCGTGAACCAGTACAAACAGCATGGCGGCTTTGACCGCCAGGGTCGTGTCCAGACCCAAGAGGAGGGTAAGCGCCCCCAGGGTGCTGACCGTGGAGTAGGCCAGGATGCGCTTGAGATCTGTCTGCGCCAGGGCCAACACGGCCGCCAGCAACATCGTCGCCGTGCCAGCACCAGTTACCAGGTAGTGCCACGCCTCGGTATCACCCAGCACTGGACTGAGTCGCGCCAGCAGGTAGATGCCGGCCTTTACCATCGTCGCCGAATGGAGATAGGCGCTGACCGGCGTTGGTGCCTCCATGGCGTTGGGCAGCCAGAAGTGAAAAGGAAACTGGGCCGATTTGGTGAATGCCCCCGCCAGGATCAGCAGCAAGATCGGCAGGTAAAGAGGGTGCTGCTGGACTACCTGGCCACCATTGGCCAGCAAGGTGGCCAATTCCATGCTGCCGCCGGCCTGTCCCAGAAGCACTAATCCTGCCAGGAGAGCCAAGCCACCGCCGCCCGTCACCAGCAACGCCTGGAGCGCGGCCGCCCGAGCCGCCACGTGCTCATGTTCGAAGCCGATCAGCAGGTACGAGGCCAGGCTGGTCAGCTCCCAGAAGACGAAAAGGGTGATGACGTTGCCAGCCAGGACCAGCCCCAGCATTGAAGCCATAAACATGAGCAACAGGGCGTAGAACCGGCCGAGCTGCGGCTGGCCAGCTAGATAGGACCCGGAATAAACGATCACCAGCGCACCGATGCCGCTGATGAGCAAGGCGAAGAGGAGGCTCAGGCCATCAACGTAGAACGACAGCGGGACTCCCAGGCTCCCGGCCCATGGATATGAGATCGCTATCGCCCGGCCAGGGGCCAAAGACACGAAGACGCTGAAGAAGTAGATCATCAGCCCGGTGGGCAGCAACGCCAGGAGCCAACCGGCCGTTCGGCGGGCTAAGCGGTCCACCCAAGGCGCAATTACGGCCAGCAAGAAACCCGACAGTGTTGCTATTGCGATACCCATGATTACCTATTGACTGTGCCTTAGCGAGCTCGCGTCAGCCCGGGCTGCAAGCCGCCTGAGATGCCGATGCGGTCCCCAGCCGCGGCAGGAGAGTCGCGCGCCAAAGAAGACGGCTGGCATGGCGATGGGTCGGAGAGCAGCTTGCTTCATGATTACTGGGACGGCGGGCGAGTGATGAAGAAATGCTAACTCGCCCCGCTAGCTCGACGAAAGGAAGGCTGATCGGGTGCGTGAGCTTCAATCGCGCCCCCTCAGAGTATAGACCGCACCCACCACTGCGTCCACCGTTACCGCGCCCGGGCATAGCTCCATGATCCGTCCGAAAACGAATCCGACAGGCGGCCAGTTCCGGCAAGGTAGTGGTGGCCCTTCATAGCGGCCGGGAGGCCATACTTGGCGATGGAGGGAACTGGATGGCGGCAAGACGTCGACGACAACCGCCGTCCGTTGCCCGTTATCATCGACGAGATGCTGGGCTGGTTGCTGCAGCGCTGCCATGGGAACCCTCCCGGCGGAGCACGCGGTCCGCACGGTGATGTGACGCGGTATAGCTGCGCGGGAGGACCGGGTTGGGCCGCCTGTGCCGGGCTCAGCATCGCCCGGGTCTACGGGGGCTCATTGGTGTCCCCTGTAGGGAGCGAAACCGTGAACGATGCACTCCGACCTTCGTGGCGCCGGGTGGCCGGGCTATCGCCCACCCTGGTGCTCATCACTGCCGAGGTGGCGTGGGGCTGGCCATGCTGGGCTTCACGGCCCGCGTCGGCGTGCCGCCCATTCGAACCGCGGGGCTGGTCCTCTTTTGCGCCCTGGTGATCGGCGCCATCGCCGCCCTGGCGGCGAACCTGGCCGTGCTCGCGGTCGCGGTGGCCATCGCCGTGTTGGTGGTCGGGGTGGCGCGGTGGGTGGTTAACGAGGCGCGGGCCCGGGAATCGGTGCGGCCTGCGAAGCCACTAACGACGGATTGCGCCATTGACCAACGGGGAGGAGGGAACAGCCGCGTAGACACCACCGGGCCTACCGCTCCGGCACCGCGCAGTTCTCCGACCGCGCGACGGCCACGCGCTCACCGACCTTCCGAAGGCAGAAGTAGGTGCAGAACGGCGTGCGGTCGGCATGGGCTGGGTCGACCGCCACCAGCCACCGCCGGAACGCGATGAGCCGGCCGCTGCCGAAGTGCCAGCAGGTGACCTGCACGGTCGTGGGCTGGTTGTCCGAATCGCGCGCCTGCAGCGCCCTCACCTCCGGCCCCGGCCTCCACCGCCCAGCTGTCCTTTTCATCAGGACAAATGCGCCCTATAGCGTCCGGCTCAGAAGGACAAATGATGCAGGACTAGCTGCGCTTGCGCCTCGCCGATGCCGTGACCGGCCCGCCACCAGCGCTGACGCGCCGGGACGTCTACGTGCCGTCCGTCTCGGGCAAGATGCTGGCGGTGATCGGGGTACGGCGCAGTGGCAAGACAACTTTCCTGTGGCAGTGCCTTGCCGATCGCCTGGCTGCCGGCCGGCCGCGCGAGGCCCTGCTGCTGATGAGCTTCGAGGACGACCGTCTCGCCGGTATGGAGGTGCGGGACCTCGACTGGCCGGTGGAGGAGTACTACCGCCAGTATCCGGCGGTACGCCACGCCCAGCGGGCCACCTTCTTCCTCGACGAGATCCAGTTGGTGCCAGGTTGGGAGCGCTTCGTGCGCCGGCTGGCGGACAGCCAGAATGTGGAGCTGTTCGTCTCGGGTTCGTCCGCCCGACTGCTCAGCCGGGAAATCGCCACCAGCATGCGCGGGCGGGCCATGGAGGTGCTCATCCACCCGTTCAGCTTCCGTGAGATGCTGCGCCATGACGGCGCGGAGCCGACGGAGCCGTGGGTCCGCCTACCGGCGGCGGTCCGCTCCGACGTGGATCACCGCTTGCGGCGTTACCTGCTCGATGGCGGCTTCCCGGAGGCAGCCGGCGCCAACGACCGTGATCGGGCTGCCCTGCTGCGTAGCTACCTGGACTTGGTGATCCTGCGGGACGTCATCGAGCGACACGCCGTCTCCAATCCCTTGGCGCTGCGCTGGATGCAGCGGCATTTGCTGGCCAACCCCGGCGCGCTGTTCAGCGTGAACCGGCTCTACGCCGACCTCCGGTCACAGGGCCTGCCCGTGGGCAAGGACACGCTCCACGCCTATCTCGGCCACCTGGAGGATGCCTTCCTGATCCGCACCGTCTCGCTACACACGGCCTCCGAACGCCACCGCATGGTCAACCCGCGGAAGGCCTACCCGATCGATTCCGGTCTCATCGCGCTGTATGAACGCTCCGGGCGCCAGAACCTCGGCCACGCCCTCGAGACCGTCGTGTTGCTGGAGCTCGAGCGTCGTGGCTACGCCTCGGCGTACGTGCTCACGCGCGAGGGCTGGGAGGTCGACTTCCTGGCCGTTGCACCCGGGCGCGACGCGCTGCTGGTGCAGGTGAGCGCCCAGGCCGCAAGATGGGCCATCTGACCGCCCTGGGTCATTCCACCTTCGAGGCCGCTTCGCGCGTGCTCGAGGCCCTGCGCCGTCCAATGCCCGGGCCGCCGGAGTAGCAGCGCCGGAACGTGCCGGCCCTTCGAGCGCAGGTGCCGTTGCTTCTTGCCGATCACCGCCGGCTTCTGGATCGTGCGATCACTCGCATCTGGCCGACGTGCGCCTCGATAGCCGACCGCAGCAGCTCGTCGTGGCGCATTAGGGCGGTGGCCATGGCCTCACGCTGGTGCTCCCAGCGCTGCGTGGAGCCCTCGATGTCGGCAAAGAGGAAGGTCAGGGTGGCGGTGGCGGGCGAGGGGGTCATGGCAGGTCCTGCGCCAGACGGAAGCCGCTGATGTTGTAGCAACCGCTGGGCTCGCTGGGGCCGCGGTACGCCGTGCGCGCGTTCGGACGATCGCTATCCCACGATCCACCCCGAAGCACCCGCTGGAGTTCCGTTGAGGCCTTCTCGTTCTCGCGCCCATCGTCGGCGCGATACGGGTTAGGCGAACGCTGGCTCTGCGCCGTCCGACCGGAAGAGGCTGCTCGTCCACTCGGCGACGTTGCCCGTCAGGTCGCTCAGCCCGTCCGGCGCATCGCCCTCCACAAAGACGCCCAGCGGCGTCGGCCGCTTCAGCCGCGTCTCCAAGGCGTTTGCTCTCAGCGGGTCGAAGACGTCATCGTAGGCGTAGGCCCGGGCTGCCCGTCCCCGGGCCGCCAGTCCCGACCAGCCGCTGTGTCCCACCAGCGCTCGTCCTCGTAGCCGCCGGCCGCCATGAAGCAGGCGTGCTCGGCGTTGGTCACCAGGAACTGCCCGATCCGGAATGGGGCGATCCCCACCGCGTGTCGTGGCATGTGAGCGGTGCTCGTGCCACCCAGCCAAGCGATCGGATCGTCGTCACCGATCGGGTACTCGCCACCCGGGATCGCCACCAGCGGCGGCACCAGGTACTCCCCGTGCGGCCCCGTCCGTCGCTCCCAGCGCGGGTCGCCCAGCTCGCCTACCGCGTAGGCGCACGCGATCCGGTGGCGCAGGTCGGCGTCCGGATTACGACTGTGCGCGACCAGCACCCAGCGCAACTCGTCCAGGAACGCGGCGCCCAGCTTCGCCCGCACCCCCGGCACGTTCGCCGCCCGGCCCGCCACCACCAGGTTGTGCGCCGTCACCGTCCGCAGGAACGGCTCCGGCTCGCCCACCATCGCCGCCGCCAGGATCGTCGTCTCCTCCCAGCCAGTCTGCGCCAGCGGCGGCAGCGTCTCGGCCGGCGGCAACGTGTCGAGAATCTCGCGCAGGCCCGGCGTCATGTCAGCGGCCCGCCATGGTGCCGCCACTGACTCCGCCTTGGGCTCCCGCGCCAGCACCCGGGCCGCGAAGTACTCCTGCACGAGCTGGTGCCGGTACAGCACCTCGTCCGCCGCCGGGTCCTCGTCCAGCACGCTGATCGAGACCCCCGCCTTCACGATGGTCTCGTCGTGGGGGTCGTCGACGAGATCCAGAGCCGTGTCGTAGTCCACCCGCACCTGGCACTGCTCACCGTCCGTCTCGGTCGCCTGCATCCCGGACGTCGGCGCCAGAAGCTTGGGCACGGCGGTGCTGACGGAGGCGTTCCGCAGAAGCGTGCTCAAGCTCTTCGTCGAGCGTGGGCTCTTCGACCCCGAAATCGCCGACGGGATGCTCGGCTGGCTCAACTCCGGCTTCAGCGTGCACGACGGCGCGTGGCTGGTGGAGCCGGAGGACATCTCGTACGGCAACGCCAAGCGACGCTGGGCCGAGCTCATCCGCCTGATCTACGAGGTGGACCCGCTGGCATGCCCACGCTGCGGCTGTCCGATGCGGGTGATCGCGCTGATCCAGGAGCCGAAGGTGATCGATCGGATCCTGAAGCACCTACGCCGGCGTGGCCGGGACGCGCGAGCCGGGCCGTGGGCGACGGGGCCTCCGCTCGATGCGGCCGATACCCCGGCGGTTTGAGGCGGCGGCGGATGGCCAGAGCGGGCGGTATGCAGGCGGGCGACACGGGGGACAGCCGGCGGTCATGGGACCGGCGGCGGTGGAGTGTGTGTGGTGGGGGCCGTGCTGGAGGCCGGAC
>FWPV01001038.1_pt1 | contig 48095 bp, 54 predicted proteins | sample 2228371 | NCBI WGS metagenome assembly FWPV01 (sample SAMEA103939776, study PRJEB20133) | metagenome | reverse complement strand
TCCCCATCCTCACAGAGCTATCGCAAAAAACCCCCACCAAGATTCTCCTGGTTGTGCTGGACGGCGTAGGCGGCCTGCCCCAGACCCCCGGCGGCCCCACCGAGCTGGCCGCAGCGCATACCCCCAACCTGGATGCCCTGGCGCAAAAGAGCGCCCTGGGGCTCCTGACCCCGGTCTACCCCGGTCTGGCCCCCGGCTCCGGCCCCGGCCACCTCTCGCTCTTTGGCTACGACCCCTTCAAGTACCTGGTGGGGCGCGGGGCGCTCTCGGCCATCGGGATTGGGGCCGACTTTAGGGATGGCGACGTGGCGGTGCGCGGCAACTTTGCCACCCTGGACGCCGCCGGACTGGTCAAAGACCGCCGGGCAGGCCGGCCCAGCGACGCGGAGAACCGGCGGGTGGTGGACAGGCTAAAGGCCGCCATCCAGGAGCTCGAGGGGGTGCAGGTAAGCTTCTACACCGAAAGCGAGCACCGTTTTGTGGTGATTTTGCGCGGCGAGGGGCTGAGTGAGCAGGTTTCCGACACCGACCCCCAGAAAACCGGCGTGCCTCCCTTGCAGGCCGAGCCCAAAACCACCAGCGATGGGAGCCAGCGCACCGCTCGAGTGCTCAACCGACTGTCCGAGCGCATCCGCGAGGTGCTGGCCGATGAGCCCCAGATCAACGGTGCTTTGTTCCGGGGTATCTCCGAACGCCCCCGTTTCCCTCTGATCTCCGAGGTGTACCACCTCACGCCGGCCTGCATTGCCAGCTACCCCATGTACAAAGGGCTGGCCAGCCTGGTGGGCATGGAGGTGCTGCCGGTGGAAGGGGTGGAAGACGCTCCAGAGGGCAAGGTAAAGGCCCTACGGGAAAACTGGGCCAAGTACGATTTCTTCTATCTGCACTTCAAGAAAACCGACAGCACCGGCGAGGACGGCAATTTTGAAGAAAAAGTGCATAAGGTCGAGCTTTTTGACCACCTGTTGCCCGATCTGCTGGCCCTGAAGCCGGATGTGCTGGCCATCACCGGCGACCACTCCACCCCTTCAGTTTTGAAAGCCCACTCCTGGCACCCGGTGCCGCTGCTGCTCTATGGCTCCTACCTCCGCAACGACGCCGCCCGGCGTTTCACCGAGGACGAAGCTGCCAGAGGCAGCCTGGGCCACCTGCGCGGGGTGGAGCTGATGCCCTTGCTGCTGGCCCATGCCGGCAAGCTGCAAAAGTACGGGGCCTAGTACCGTTAAGCTCAATCGGTAGGGCCCAAAAGCCCTACCGATATTTATTGTTTCGGTTTTTAGTTTAGGCTCTCGCCCACAGACTCTTCGAATAGCTTGCGGGCTTCATCGAGGGTGATCTCGAGCACCTGGGAGATTTCCTCGGCCAGGAGGTGCATGGCCCGGCGAAGGGCTTGGCGGTCGAGGTCGGGAAGGCCCTTTTCAAGCTCCCAGGCCCTAAGCTGGCCAGCCAGGGTGGCGATACGGAAAGGGTCGCCATCGGCCAGAATCTCGGTGGTTTTGCGGTGACGGGCGGCCCACTGACGGGGTAAGGGCAAGCGGCCCTCGTGCAGCAAAGCCAGGATCTCGTTGACCTGATCCGGCGACAAGGCCCTGCGTAAACGGGTGGTCTGGCGGCCCTCGTGCAGCAAAGCCAGGATCTCGTTGACCTGATCCGGCGACAAGGCCCTGCGTAAACGGGTGGTCTGCGGCGCCTCTACCGGAACGTAGGCTTTTGAGCGGGTACCGGGAAAGTCGACCTGATAATAGGATTTGTCTGAGCCAGCAACCGAACGCTGGGCGATCCCCGCCACCACACCTACACCATACGGCGGCAAAACAACCTTGTCTCCTGGACGGTATTCGCTCACAACGCCACTCCTTTCAACAACACCTCGAGCAGGTGCTCGAGGTAGGCTTCCCGTGGAAACTCGAGCTGCGGATTGCAGGCCAGGGCCGCAATGCTGGCGGCGGTCAGGCAAGTGTCGAGTTCTGACCGCACCTCACCCCTGGCCTTGCCTTCCTGCACAAGCTTTTCCAGCAAGTGCTGGTAGTGCTCGTGCATGCGCCGAAGCCATCCGGTAGTGTCCTCGGGCTCGGCTTCACGGGCCACCGCAGCCCACAGGCCGCGCCACTCCTCCACCCAAGCAACACGAAGCCGCAGCACCTCGGCCAGGCGTTCGCGAAAGGAGCTGTCGCGGTTCACCACATCCTCTACTTTTTGATAGTAGGAAAAGGTGTGGTGCTCTACCAGCGCCTTAAGCAGGTCTTGTTTATCCTGGAAATAAAGATAAACCGTGCCTTTGCCAACTTCGGCTTCTCGGGCTACTTCCTCGACTTTTAGCCCCGACAACCCCCGGTCTCTTAGAACTCGGATGGTTGCCTCGAGGATAGCTTCGCGTTTGGGGGCAGTCCGAGCCTCCACGGTCACGGCTATAAAGTGTACCAGAACCCCAGGGGGCTTAGATGAGACCGGCACTTCCAAGCTGCCCATTCGTACAGAAAGCTCGTCCAAAACAGCATAGTTCCAAGCGATACAGGATTAGCTGGAAACTATATTTCCATAAAAATTCTGATTAGAGACAAATATCTTCCGTCGAGCCTGGTCGGGCAGCAATGGGTTACAAGCAGCCCTGTTCATAAACCCTAACCCGTAAACTACAACCGTGCCCTCAGGTCGCGTTCACGAAGCCATCAATCTTAGTGTGTTAGGGCTGGCGACAGCCGCTTACTGGGCTTATCGGCAAGATCTCGAGGTTCCCCAGCCCGTTGCGGCGGCCTTTATGGGCAGTTATTTGCTGGGAACGTTTCTCATCACCCCCGACCTGGATCTGGCCGAGCAGCAGGTGCGGGCTAAAGGGCGCTGGGGCTGGATGGGCTGGTTCTGGGTGCCCTATGGCTGGATGTTTGCCCATCGGGGCCTTTCGCATACCTGGATTGTGGGCCCCCTGACCCGGATTCTGTACTTGGGCGCAATGGGGATGGTGGTGTACTGGCTCTTTTCCGCCCTATCGAGCTATCTGGGGCTGAGTATCCATCTACAGCCCCGATTCAACACCCCACCGCAAGAAGTGCTTTGGGCGTTGGCATTAGGGTATTATGCCTCGCAATGGCTCCACCTCATTGCCGACGGCATCTGGCCCGATGCTGGCCGGATACTAAGGGGTAGGCGCCGTCGCTAATTTCGGGCGCAAGCAAAACCGGAGACTGCTCATGTATAACGCTCAATCCTGGGTAAAACACCTGGGCCTGCAGCCCCACCTCGAGGGTGGCTTTTACCGCCAAACCTACGTATCCAATGAATTGATTGCACAGTCTCACCTCCCCCCGCGCTACAACGGCCAGCGGGCGTTTTCCACAGCCATCTACTTTTTGCTCGAGCACCCCGACTTTTCGGCGTTTCATCGGCTTAAAAGCGACGAGATCTGGCATTTCTACGCCGGTGCTTCCCTGACCCTGTGGCTCATCTCACCCCAAGGTGCACTTTCATTCTTGTTCCTAGGCCCTGATCCCAGTCAGGGACACCATTTCCAGGCAACAGTTCCTGCCGGTTACTGGTTCGCGGCCAGCCTGGACACCCCCGGAACCTACGCCCTGGTAGGCTGCACCATGGCCCCCGGTTTCGAGTTTGCCGACTTCGAACTGGCCCAGCGCGAGGAGCTGGCCCGGCAGTTTCCGCAACACCGCAGCCTCATCGAACAACTGACCCGCTAAAAAAGCTGCGCGCCGAGAAAGGACTGCCCCTTGAATACCACCGCACCCAATCGCCTGGTTCAGGCCAGAATCGCCATCTATGTAACTTTCTTTATATGCGGCCTGGTGCTGGCCGCCTGGGTTTCGCGCATCCCGGCCATCAAGCAGCATCTGGGCTTGAGCGCCGGAGAGCTGGGTTTGGTGCTTGCAAGCGCCCCCATCGGGCTGGTGCTGGCCATGCCCCTAACCGGCTGGCTCATCACGCGCAGGGGTAGCCACCCGGTGCTGGCCTGGGCTGCTTTGGGTAACTGTGCAGCTCTGCCCCTGCTGGCCCTGGCACCCAACGGCTGGATGCTGGCCCTGGCTCTGTTTGTATTTGGCTTCGCCAACGCTGCCATGGACATCTCGATGAACGCGCAAGCGGTGGAGGTTGAAAAACGCTACGCCCGGCCCATTATGTCCAGTTTCCACGCCCTGTTTAGCCTGGGGGGTCTGGTGGGTGCTGCATTGGGGGGCGGGGCTGCGGCCATCAGCCTGGCTCCACTGCCCTTTTTTGTTTGGATGGCCCTGGGCTCGAGCCTCCTGATGTTATGGGCCATCCGACACCTGCTCGAGGTTCAGCCCGTGGCGAGCGGGCCGCGCTTTGTCTGGCCTCGAGGGGTGTTGCTGGGCCTGGGCCTCATTGTGTTCTGCACAGGCCTGGGCGAGGGCGCCGTGGCCGACTGGAGCGCGGTCTTCATGAAGCAGGAAATCGGAACCAGCGAGGCCGTGGCCGCACTGGCCTTCTCGGCGTTTTCGGCGGCCATGGTGGTGGGCCGCCTGAGCGGCGACGCCCTTATTTATCGGTTTGGGCCAGTGGTGATGGCTCGAGCCGGTGGCTTGCTGGCTGCTACCGGTTTTGTAACCACCCTTGCCACCAGCCACCCCGAGGTCGCCCTGCTGGGCTTTGTGATGGTGGGGCTGGGTTACTGTACCCTGTTTCCGCTGGTGTTCAGCGCCGCTGGCAGGGTGCCGGGGGTGCAACCAGGAATAGCGCTGGCCTCGGTGGCGACGCTGGGCTACCTGGGTTTTTTGAGTGGGCCCCCCGTTATCGGCCTGATCGCACAGGTCACATCGTTGCGGGTATCTTTTGCAGCGGTGGCAGGGATGGCGGTGGTGATTACACTGCTCGCCGGGCTGCTGCAAGTTAAAAAATGACGCAGCTCCATGAGCTATGGAACTGCGCTCGGGAAAAGCCCGGTTGCCTATGCTGAGCTAATGGCAATCTTGCGCACCCGGGCCTGCTCTACCTTGGGCAGGGTCAGGCGCAGGAGACCGTCGGTGATGGTGGCCTGGATCTTGTCTACCTCAACCGAAGCAGGCAAAGTAAGGCTTTGCACGAAGCTCCCACGCGGCAGACCCCGCGACCAGTAGCGGCGCTCTTCGGTACCCTGGGCCTCCGGATAAGTGCCCCGAATGGTGAGGCGGTTGCCCTCCAGGCGTACCTCGAGGTCATCCTTGCGCAGGCCCGGCACCGCCATCTCCAGCACCAGGCTGTCCCCGGTCTCGTAGAGGTCGTAGGGGTAGGCACTAACAGGTACTGGGCTGCCTAAAGATGTCGTTACCTCGTTCCAGAGCCGGTCGAACTCATGGAAGAAGTCGTTCACGGTCGAGAGATTCCAGCTCCGCAGAGGCATAGTCTGAACAGGCACGTTCCGAACAATGTCCAGCATACTGAAACCTCCTTCCGTAGGGGTTGTCCTGGTCTGCTCCCTACAGCAGGGGATTATAAAACTTGAGCGTTCCTTTGTCAAGTATCATTATGACTCTAATGCATATTTAATTTTTCTCTCCTAGATTCTCAGATGAAAAACGTCGTCTGGAGGTGAAGCATGCCACGCCTACTTGCGCTCTTGTTGCTGCTGACGAGCCTGGGCCTAGCCCAGGGGTTCCGTGGTCTGGCCCTGTACACGCCCTATCCCTCCCAGAGTGTGCGGCTGGGCGAAACCATTAGCCTGCCCATCACCCTCAAGGGCTATAACCTGCCGCCCCAGACTGTGCAGGTGCGGGTCGCCGAGCTGGCCCAGGGCTGGAAGGCCAGCCTGCTGGGTGGGGGCCGGGTGGTGGGCGCGGTGTATGTGCTGCCCGATGGGGAGCAGAGCCTTTCCCTGCGGCTCGAGCCGCCGCAAAATGTGCGGCCTGGCACCTACCGCTTCCGCCTGCTGGCCGAGGGCAGTGGGGTACGGGCCGAGCTACCCATTGCCCTCACGCTGGGCCAGGTGCTGCCCAAGCGGCTATCCCTCGAGACCGAGCTTCCGGTGCTCAAAGGCACCCCGACCGCCAGCTTCCGTTACCGCGTGACCCTCAAGAACGAAAGCGATCAGGACTTGCTGGTCAACCTCGAGGCCGACGCCCCCGAAAACTTCCGGGTGAGCTTCAGCACCGCCTTTGGCGGGCAGGAGGTCAACAGCCTGCCCCTGAAAGCCGGTGAGACCAAGGATCTGGACGTTCAGGTTACACCCCCCAGGCAGGTGGAAGCCAGGGTGTACGCCGTCACCCTCCGGGCTTTGGCCGGAGAGGCCAAGGCCGAGCTGGCGGTCAACCTGGACATTACCGGTCAGGCCGAGCTTAGCCTCACCACCCCCGAGGGGCGGCTTTCGGGACGGGCCTATGCAGGCCGCGAGAACCCTATCAAGCTGGTGGTCAAGAACACCGGCAGCGCCCCGGCGGAGAACCTCGAGTTTTCGGCCAGTGAACCTTCGGGTTGGGAGGTCAAGTTCGAGCCCGACAAGCTGGAAAAGCTGGCGCCAGGGGCCGAATCGGAGGTCACAGCCAAAATTAAGCCCTCAGCCAAAGCCGTGGCGGGCGACTACATGCTGACCCTGCGGGCCTCTGCAGGCAGTGCCCAGACCTCGGCCGATTACCGGGTCACCGTGCAGACCTCTACGCTGTGGGGGCTGGTAGGGGTGGCTTTGATTGCAGTAGCGGTTGGCGCGGTGGGCTTCGCCGTCTCGCGCTTCGGGCGGCGCTAGGAGGGCCCATGGTCATCGAGACCCAAGGCCTAACCAAACGCTACGGCAGGGTGGTGGCGGTGGAGGGCCTCGAGCTGCGCATCGAGGCGGGCGAGGTGTATGGCCTGCTGGGCCCCAACGGCTCCGGCAAAACCACCACCATCCTGATGCTCCTGGGCCTCACCGAGCCCAGCGCAGGCCAGGTGCGGGTGCTGGGCCTCGACCCGGTGCGCGAGCCGCTCTCGCTCAAGCGGCAGGTGGGCTACCTGCCCGACTCGGTGGGTTTTTATGGCGAGATGACCGCCTGGGAGAACCTCTCCTACATCGCCCGGCTCAACGGGCTGCCCCCCGCCTTAGCCAAGGCCCGCATGGAACGGGTGCTGGAGCGCATGGGGCTGGCCGAGGTGGCCCACCGCCCGGTGGGTGCTTTTTCGCGGGGTATGCGCCAGCGCTTAGGGCTGGCCGAGGTGCTGCTCAAAGAGCCCAAGGTGGTGATTCTGGACGAGCCCACCCTGGGCCTGGATCCCGAGGCCGCGCAGGAGTTCCTGAAGATGATTCAAAGCCTGAAATCCGAGGGCATTACCGTGCTGCTCTCCTCGCACCTGCTGCACCAGGTGCAGGCCATCTGCGACCGGGTGGGGCTGTTCCACAAGGGGAAGCTGGTGCTGGAGGGTCGGGTGGAGGAGCTGGCCCAGCGGGTGCTGGGGGGCGCTTACCGCATCCGCCTCGAGGCCACCCCCCTAAACGGCCTCGCGGAACGGCTCCAGGCCCTACCCGAGGTAAGCCGGGTGCAGACCGAGGCGCAGGGGCTGCGGCTGGAAGCCACCCAGGACATCCGCCCACAGGTGGCTAAAGCCGTGCTCGAGGCCGGGGCTGCCCTCCAGAGTCTGGTGCTGGAGCAGCCCAGCCTGGACGAGGTGTACGCCCGCTATTTCCAGGAGGTGCGCCATGCAGCGTAGTTCTGCCTCGCGTCGTCGTGAGGGCTCGCCCTGGACGGGGCTATGGGCGGTCTTCTTCAAGGAGATGGCCGACCACCTGAGCAGCACCCGGATGCGCATCCTGGAGGTGCTCATCCTGCTCTCGGCGGTGGGGGCGGTCTATGCCGGGGCCCAGACCCTGCGCCAGACCATCAGCGAAGACCCCTTCCTCTTGCTGCGGGTTTTTACTGCGGCGCAGGATCCGCTGCCCTCGTTTGTGGCCTTCCTGAGCTTCTTTTTGCCCCTGGCCGCCATCGCCCTGGGGTTTGATGCCATCAACGGGGAGTACAGCCGCAACACCCTTTCGCGTATCCTGGCCCAGCCCATCTACCGCGACGCCCTGCTGTGGGGCAAGTTTTTAGCCGGGCTGGCTACTATAGCCCTGATTCTGCTGGCCCTGTTTTTGCTGGTGGTGGGGCTGGGCCTGATCTTCCTGGGCGTACCCCCCAGCAGCGAGGAGGTCGCGCGGGCGTTGCTCTTCTTGCTGGCTACCCTGGCCTATACCGGGGTCTGGCTGGGCATTGCCCTGGTCACCTCGGTGCTCTTCCGCAGCGCGGCCACCTCGGCGCTGGCGGCCATTGCGGTCTGGCTCTTCTTCGCGCTGTTCTGGGGCATCATCGCCCAGCTGCTGGCCCAGGCCGTGGCCCCTTTCGACCCCTTCGACCCCGAGAGCGAGCTGCGCCAGACCGAGGCCCTGCTGGCTTTCTCGCGCCTTTCACCCAACACCCTGTACGCCGAGGCCATCCAGGCCCTGCTCAACCCTGGGGTGCGCAGCCTGGGGCCGGTGCTCATCAGCCAGCTCGAGGGGGCCTTGCTGGGCTCACCCCTTCCCCTGGGGCAGAGCTTCCTGCTGGCCTGGCCGCAGCTCACGGGCCTGATCGCCCTCACCATAGGGCTCTTCGCCGTGGCCTACGTGCTCTTCCAGCGGCGGGAGGTGCGGGCTTAGAAGGGTAGCCCCTCGCTATCAGCAGCCTTCTCTTGGGGATCAGCGATCCCAGGTGCTCTTCTGCAACCCCAGCAGCAAAACGGTGCACAGCACCATCAGCACCACCGCCAGCACCACCGCCTCGTAAAAGGGGGTGGCCCCAGGCCGGCCCAGGCGCTCGTAGATGGCCAGGGACAGGGTGGCCCACTCCGGGCGTTGTAGGGTGAGGGTGGCTCCAAACTCCCCCAGGATGGCGGCCAGGGCCAGGGCCAGCCCGGCTATCGTCGAGGGTCGAACCAGGGGCCACTCCACCCGTATAAACCGCCGCCAGGGCGGGGCCCCCAGCACCCGCGCGGCCTCGAGCACCCCCCTGGGCAGCCCCTGCAGGGCCGGTAACAGGGTGCGGGTGAGCAAGGGGTAGCTGAGCAGGATGTAGGCCCCTATCAAAAGCCAGATGGAGCCCCTAAGCCCGGGGTACACCAGCAGGTAGCCCAGGCCCAGGGCTACCGGCGAGACCATCAGGGGCAGCAGACCCAGCCCGTCCAGCCAGCGGGCCCCCCGCCAGACCGCATAGGCGTACAGCAGGCCCACAGGCAACACCCCCAGCAGAGCCATTCCGGCAAAGACCAGGGTGTTTTGCAGGGCCAGCAGGCCTGGGGTGAAGTCGGGGTTGTGCCACACCGAGAGCCAGGCTCCAGGGCGCTCCAGCGCGCGCCATACCAGCGCCAGCAAGGGGCTATACAGCAGCAAAAAAAACCCCGACACGCCAGTGCTCAGCAATAATGCACGCCCCCGTGTAAGGGGTCGGGGGGCTTCGGCTCCCTCGAGCCCCACCACCCACCCCGCCTGCAACCGCAGGTACAACCATAGCACCGCGCCGGTGACCCCGAGCTGCATGAGCACCAGCGCACTGGCCTCGGGAAAAGCCAGGCGCTGGGCCAGCGCGTAGTAGGTAGCCACCTCGAGCGTGGCCCACCCCGCCCCTCCCAGCAGCAAGGGCACGCCAAAACTGGTAAAGCTAAACAAAAAAACCAGGCTTCCGCTGGAGAGCAAAGCCGGGGCCAGCAGGGGAACTCCCACCCGCAGGTAGGCCCTTAAGGGGCTGGCCCCCAGGGTGCGGGCCGCCTGCATGGGGGTGCTCAGTTTGGGCAGCAGGGCCACCAAGGCGCGCAGCACCAGACCCAGGTTATAGAGCAGGCTGGCCCAGAACAAAATCCAGGGCGTGCCGTAGAGGTTAATCCCCAGCAGCCCTCGAGGGCCCACCAGACTCAAAAAACCCATCGCCACCACCAGGGTAGGCAGCACAAAGGGCACCACCGAAAAAGCCAGCCAGAAGTCCCGGCCCGGGAAGCGGTAGCGAAAGGCATAGGCCAGGGGCAGGGCCACCAGGGCACACAGCAGCGAGGAACCCAGGCCATAGGCCAGACTCCAGACCAGCCTCGAGCGGTAGTAGGGGTCAGCCAGCGTGGGCGCAAAACCCTCACCCAGACCCAGGGCCACAATGCGCCCCAAAGGGTACAGCAAAGCCAGGGCCAGGAACACCAGCACCGGCAGGGCCAGCCAGGAGGTAGCACGGAAGGCCTTTGCCATCCCCGCAGCCTAACCTAACGCCGCGCCTTTACCGCCTGTGCCGTCTGCCCTTGCACCACCACCTGCGTCCACTCACGAATCCAGCGCTCGCGATTGTTTGCGATCTGCTGAGGCGTCAAGCGGGCTGGCTCAGGGGGCACCTGGGCAAAGCGGAAAACTTCTGGCAGCCTGGCATCCCGCCGGGCCGGATAAACCCACATCTGGGTGGGGATGCTCTCTTGTGCAGGCTTAGAAACCAGCCAGTCCACAAAACGCTGGGCCGCCCGCAGATTGCGCGTACCCTTCAAAATGCCCACATACTCCACCTGGAAAAATGAGCTACGGGGCAAAAAAAGGTTGGCCGTGGGGGGCTCGGTGGGCTTGGGCTTGGCCTCGCTGTAGTACAGTTCGGCGGCCGGGCTGGTGCTGTACGAGACCACCAGCGGGCGGTCGCCGCCGGCCCGGGTGAAGTGGGTGTAGTAGGCCTCGCTCCAGCCGCTCACCACCCGCACCCCGTTCTTGCGCAGGTTCTCCCAAAAATCCAGGTACCCATCCTCCCCAAAAGCCGCCACGGTAGCCAGCAGGAAGGCCAGCCCCGGCGAGCTGGTAGCCGGGTTCTGCACCACCAGCAACCCAGCAAACTCCGGCTGCGTCAGGTCGGCGAAGCGCTGAGGTAGGGGCTTGTCCTTGAAGAAATCCCGATCGTAGTTGAGGGCTACATAGCCAAAATCCACCGGCGTGGCCCGGAAGGTCTGGTCAATGATCAGTTCGGGGCGCAGGTTGGGCAGCTCCGGCGAGCGGTAGGGTTGTAAAATATCGGCCTGCAATGCGCGCGAGAGCAGGGTATTGTCGAAGCCATAGATCACATCGGCAATGGGTGCACCCTTGCTCAGAATGGCCTTGTTGAGCATCTCACCGGCATCGCCGCCTTTCAAAAAGCGAACCCGGATGCCGTTCTCCTGCTCGAAGCGAGCGACCAGGTTCTTGTCAAGGCTCCAGCTATCGTGGGTAAGGACAGTCAGGGGGGTTTGCTGCGCCCACGCGGGCCATAACACCAGCAGCATCCACAGCACACCTAGCCAAGCCGACCATCCAACTTTTGGGGTTTTTTGCATAAAAAATCCCTCCATGTCATCGGGAGGGTTGCGCGTCATGCTCCCTACGGCGGTACAAACCGCATCAGGTTCAAAGGGTGTTTCTCAGCCTGGACAGTCCAGGCACCCCCGATGACGCTTGGATGATACGGCCTATTCGGGCCAATGTACAGCACCTAGCTTACGGTCTCGGTGGCCACCACCCAGAAATTCGGGTACTTGCTTCGCAAAACCCCAGCCAGGTGTGCGGCCTCGTCGGCCTCACGGGCCAGACCAAACAGCGTAGAACCTGAGCCCGACATCAGCACGCCCCTGAGCCCCAGGCGGTACAGCTCTTGTTTGAGGGCCTCGAGGTAGGGGTGCATGCGAAATACGGAGCGCTCGAGCGTATTCCAGTAGGGGGGTTCCTCCCCTACCTGAATGGCTTCTACAACCCCGGCGATATCCAGTTCGGGCTGCCACATCTCGGGTGTGAGGCCTTTGTAGGCCTCAGCCGCCGAAACCGCAATGCCCGGATTCACCAGCACCAGCGCAGCCCGGAGGGGGGGGAGGGGGATAAGGCGTTCGCCCACCCCCCGTCCTTCTGCCAGACTCGGCCCAAGGAAAAAGGGCACGTCGGCCCCCAACCCAAGGGCCAGTCTCGGCAGCTCGAGGGCTGCTGGATAGAGCCGGGATAAAGCCCGTAGTACCGCCGCCGCATCGGAGGAGCCCCCACCCAGCCCGGCAGCTAGGGGCAGGTTTTTCTCCAGGATGACCTTCACCCCACCGGGCCAGCCCACCGCGTTGAGATAGGCCAGCGCAGCCTTGTATACCAGGTTATTGGTGTCGGCAGGCAGGCCCTGGCCCCGTACCTCCAGTTCAATTCCCTCGGGAATGGCCTCTACCCAAAGCCGGTCGCCCACCCGCAACGCCGCAAACAGGGTGTGCAGTTCGTGGTAGCCGTCGGGTCGGCGGCCCAGTACCGAAAGGCCCAGGTTCACCTTGGCCGGAGCTAAAAGTTCCATACCTGCGCCAACCCTTCTGCCAGAATCAGGTCTTCAGGATAGGTTACCTTAAACATCCGGCGGTCGCCCTCCACCAGGGCTACCGGGTGACCCAGCCAGCGAACCAGCTGGGCATCGTCGGTGAATTCAGTCCCCGCGGCCTGGGCCTGCTGATGGGCCTGCCATAGCAGCTCGCGGCGAAAGCCCTGGGGGGTTTGCACCAACCGGTGGTGTTCGCGCGCGATCACCTCGCCGTATTGCCGATCTTCCTCCCGCACCAAGGTATCGGGCACCGGTACCGCCAGGGTGGCCGCACCCGTAGCCCGAACAGCCTCCAGCAGCCGTTCCACCGCCGGGCGCACCACAAAAGGCCGGGCCACATCGTGCACCAGCACCACCTCACCACTGGCTGCCCGCACCAGATTAAACACGCTCTGCTGGCGGGTCTGGCCGCCCGGAACGGTTTTCAGGCCATCCACCCGAAAACCTGGCGGGAGGGCCACCACCACCTCGTCGGCCCAGGCAAAGCCCTCGAGGGCCCAGTCCAGCAGGGTCTTTCCACCCACCCGCAAAAACGCTTTAGGTCCCCGGCCAATCCGTTCACCCGAACCGGCCGCAGGCAACAGCACCGAAATCTTCATGCTTGGAATCGTATCGTAAAAAAACGACTCGAGCCGCGTCACCGTCCACTGGATTTCATCTCAGCATGATATTCTCGTGGGCGTGAATATTTTTGAGGCGCTCATCCTGGGCATTCTCGAGGGCTTGACCGAGTTCCTACCCATCTCCTCCACCGGCCACCTGACCCTGGCCGCTCATCTGCTCCAGCTCGATATCGAAAACGATCCTTTTATCAAAAGCTTCATCGTGGTTATCCAGCTAGGAGCCATTCTGGCTGTTTTAGCCCTGTACTTTCAGCGTTTTTTGCGGGATATAGAGGTTTGGAAGCGCATTATTGTGGCCTTTATTCCCACTGGCATTCTGGGTTTTTTACTGGCCGATGTGATTGAGAACGTGTTCCTGGGTAACGACCTAATTGTGGTGATTAATCTGGTTGGCGTGGGCATTCTTTTGCTGTTCGTGGATCGCTGGCTGCAACACCATAAGCGCTACGACGATGTCAATCAAATGCCTGTGCCGCACGCCGTTTTGATCGGTCTGTCGCAAGCCCTCGCCATGATGCCAGGGGTCTCGCGTAGCGGGGCTACCATCGTGGGGGGTATGGCCCTGGGATTATCCCGTCGGGCCGCCGCCGAGTTTTCCTTCATTCTGGCCGTGCCTACCATGCTTTCAGCCACCGGGTTCTCCCTGCTGCGCCACATGGACGAGTTCCGCGCCGACAATTGGGGACTGCTGGCAGTGGGCTTTCTGGCCGCTTTCGTATCGGCTTTGCTGACGGTACGCTGGCTTCTGGCTTTCGTGAGCCGCAACAGTTTCGTACCCTTCGCCATCTACCGCATACTGATTGGGGTGGTGTACGGGGTGTTTTTCCTGCGTTAGTCAAGCTCGAGCTCCTGTAGCTCGCCCCAGCGCGGCGCCCTGGGATACTCGAGGCCAAACAAATCCAGAATGCGCTGGGTCATAAAAGCCAGCAGATCATCGATGGTTTTGGGCTTGTGGTAAAACCCAGGGGCTGCCGGGAGAATGGTAGCCCCAGCCTGGGCCGCTCTAACCATGGCCTCGAGGCTCGGCAAGGGCAACGGGGCCTCGCGCGGCACCAGCACCAGGGGGCGTCGCTCCTTAAGGGTAACGTAGGCAGCCCGGGTCAAAAGGTTATCGGCCAGACCGTAGGCCACTTTAGCAAGAGTGGTCGCGCTGCACGGCACAATCACCATACCCAGGGTACGAAAGCTCCCCGAGGCGATGGGGGCGCCCAGGTCACTGCTGCGGTGCACCACATGGGCCAGGGCCTCCACGGCCTCGAGGCTCAGCTCCGCCTCCTCCACCAGTACCCTCTTGGCCCCCTGACTCATCACCAGGTGGACTTCCAGCCCACCCATCCGTCGCAGGGTTTGCAGCAGGTCCAGGGCATAGGGCATTCCCGAGGCCCCCGAAAGCCCCACTACCAGTCGCTTAGGTATGCTCATGCGCCAAGTGTACAAGCAAGCCCCTGCTGCAAATGCAGCCCCTAATGAAAACCAGGGTGCGTGCCCGGCGTTCTGTCGCGAAGTTTTTTTGAAAATCACCCTAATCTTCTTCTTCGGGCGGCTGCCAGGGCAGACCGCTAAAAAACTCCCGCAACAGCTGGCCCACCAACCCCCCGAGGGCCAGCAGAGCAATCAGGTTGGGGATGGCCATCAGGCCGTTGAGGGTATCGGCCACGCTGGTCAGAGCTGCCAGCCCACCCAAGGGCCCCACGAAAGCGAAGGTTGCGAAGGTGAGGCGGTAAGGCCAGCGGATACCCTCACCAAATAAGTAGGCCGCCCCTTCCTCGCCATAAAAACCCCAGGAAACCATTGTTCCCAGCGCAAAAACAGCCAGCATAAGTCCCAGCGCCGCCACCCCCAGCGGATGCTCGGCGAACAAAGCACGGGCCGCTTCTACCCGGTCGCCGCCCAAAAAGCGCTGCCAGAGCCCGCTGGCAATAAAGGTCAGGGCCATTAAGGTGGTCACGGTTAGGCTCAAGAGCATCTCCGTGAGACCCCAGAAACCCTGTCGCACCGGGTGATCGACCTGGGCCTGGGCATGGGCAATGGCGGCTGAACCCAACCCGGCTTCATTGGCAAAAATCCCCCGTCCCACCCCCGCCTTTAGGATTTCGGCCAGGCCCAGCGATACAGCCGCCCCTGCTGCACCCCCAGCCGCTGCTTGAAAACTAAAGGCAGAAGAAACAACCAACACAAAAGCTGCAGGGAGGTTCTCGAGGTGAATGAAAATAAGGGGTAGAATCGCTAGGAAAAACAACACCAGCTTGAGGGGCACCACCACCTGGGCAAAGCGTGCTACCGAACGAATGCCGCCGGCCAGCAAAATTCCCACCAGAAGCGCGACCAGCAAGCCGGTAATCGCAGGTGGCACGTTGAACTCCTGAGCCAGGGCCGCCCCCACTGCCCCCGCCTGCGAAAGGTTGCCAATTCCAAATGCCGCAATGGCGGTAAACAGCGCAAACAGCGCCGCCAGCCAGGCCATCCGCCGGCCCAGGCCATAGCGGATATACACCATAGGGCCACCCAGCACCGAGCCATCGGTGTACTGGCGGCGAAAGTGCACCGCCAGAACCGCCTCGGAGAACTTGGTAGCCATACCCACCAGGTAGGCCACCCACATCCACAACACCGCACCAGGCCCCCCCAACAGCACTGCTCCCACCATGCCGATGATATGTCCGGTTCCGATGGTAGCCGACATGGCAACCATGGCGGCCTGGAAGGGCGTAATCTGACCTCCAAAGCTCAGGAAACGCTCCCGGATGGCCCCCAGTGTTTCGCGAAGCGCAACACCTAGCCGACTGAACTGCGGAAAGCCTGCACGAAGGGATAGGTACAGGCCCACCAGGATGAACACCAACATCATCCATTCACCGTAGACCGCTCGATTGACGTAGTCGTTAAGTGTGAGTATATCCATAGGCTGCCTTTGCTTTATCTGGCTTCCGGCCAGACTTCCACAGGTACGCCCCGGCTGAGGCGCAGTTGACGCATGTCGCGCTCAAAAAGCCCCACCCGGCCTTGCATGTTAAGGCGGGGCTCGGGGCGCAGGGTAGCCTCCAGGGTTTTGGTGCGCAAGCGCACCATAAACGCTCCCCCCACCAAGCCCTGCCAGTGTGTAAACAAACCCTCATCTATGGCTGCCACCCCCTGTCCCCCACCGTACAAAGTGAGTACTACCAAAGGCTCTGGCTCAACTGTGAGGTGGATTCGGGCCTCGAGCACACCCAACCGCAACAGCTTGCTGAGCACCTGGGCCGTCTCGAGGGGCGAAAGTCGTCCGCTCATCAAGGCTTGGGCCAGGCTCTTTCCTTGCGCCTGGGCCAAAACATCGGCCTCGAGGGGACTGAGCTGGGTAGGCCCTTGAATCAAGCAGCCATGAAGCGTCAGTTCCCAGTTATGGGGCAGGTGTACCTCACTCCAGGCTTCAAACTGGTGCAGGATGAGTTGGTGGGTCTCGAGGCTGCGCTCGATGCTGCGCTCGGGGGTGGCCTGCTCCGCATCGAAACGAAACGGCGCCGATTTGAGACCAGCCAGGAGCTCGAGGGCTTTCAAACCCCGCAACGGGCCAGCTTCAGCATGTACTGGATGCCCACCTTCAAAATAAATGCTACCCGCAAAGCTGGGGTGCTCGATGAGTAAAGCCCCACCCCTGGCCGCCCCCATCAGGGTCTCCAAGAGCCGCAAAAGGGGGAACTCCGCCAGGTTTCCGCTTAGCACATTCCGGCCTCCTGTAACTTCAATTGCTCGTCGTACAGCAGTCTTATTCTACACAGTAAATTGTCGTGGTTCGGTTCAAGGAAGCCATCTCACCCATCCTAGGCCCCGATCGGCTCGGTATCGTACAAAGAGCCCTCGCGCAACACTTAGCAGGAATTAACCCATCAAGGGTCAGCAGCCGATACACTATGGCCGTGTACGCCATTTCCCAGGCCTTGCGTTCATTGCGTCAGCATCTAACCAGTACCCTGGCCACCTTTTTTACCGCCCTGGTGTCGTTTTCGCTCTTGTTTTTGCTGGGCTTGTTGCTATGGAATCTGGATCGGATTGTGACCTCGCTCGAGCGCGAGCTGGAGGTGGCGGCTTTCCTAAAACCTGGGGCTCAGGTTACCGAGATTCTCAACCAGGTCAAAGCCTGGCCCGAAGTCGGCGAGGCTCGCCTACAAACCAAGGAAGAAGCCCTGGCCACGCTACAACTTGATTATCCTTACTTGGCCCAGGCCCGCGAATTCATCCAGAACCCCCTTCCCGACACCATTCGAATCAAGCTGAACGACGCCCAGGCCGTGCGCGAGGTGGGACGAAGGGTGGCCCGATTGGAAGGTGTAGACAGCGTGGAATATGGTGGTGCTCTCACCGAGCAGTTGGTGCGGGTGCTGGCGGGCCTGCGGGTGGCGGTAAACATTCTGGTTGTTCTACTTCTCCTGGATACGCTTTTTAGCGTAATGGGCACTATCCGGCTTTCCATCGAAAACCGCCGCGAAGAGCTTCGAGTAATGCAACTTGTGGGGGCCACTCGGCGCTTCATCCAGGGGCCTTTTGTGGCCGAGGGAACGCTGCTTACCCTAGCCGCTGGCCTGGTAGCCCTGGGGCTGGGGGTGGTCTCTTATCGCTTCCTGGCCGAAGCCCTGCAAAACCTGCTGCCCTTTGTGCCGGTACTGGCCGACAACGACCTGGCTCGAGCGGCTGTAGCCATGCTGGTGCTGGCTATACTGCTGGGCGCTACCGGCGCCTACCTGGCCAGCCGGGCCAACCTGCGGGAGACCGATTTATGAGGCAGCGGTTAGGGGCTTGGGGTCTCATGGGCCTGTTGTGGGTGCTCGCCCTTCATCCTTGGGCGCTCGGGCAGCCCAGCCTCAACCAATTGCAGCAGCAAGCCGAGCAAAATCGGCGGCTTCAGCAGCTACAACAGCAGCGCATCAAGCAGCTCAATCGTGACTTAGCTAGCCTCGATGCAGCAACCAAACAGCAGATTCAGGAATTGCGCCGCCTGGAGGCCGAAATCACCCGCCTCGAGCGCGAGCGAGCCGAGCTAACTCGACAAATAGAGCTGCTGGAAAACCAGAAAAAGCAAGCCGAAGCCCGCATAGCCAGCCTGCAAAAGGAGCTCGAGGGCCTGCGCGAGCGGCTCTCGGCGCTGCTGCAAAGCCTGCACCGCGAACGAGCTGGGCGCTACCTGCCCCTTTTACGAGCCGAGTCCTTCACCGATTTATCGGTACGGAGCCGGTGGATAGGTGTGCTGGGGCAGCACCAAACCGATCTTATGGAGCGCATCAAAAATACCGTGCGCCAGCTTGAGGAAGAGCGGGTACGGCTAGAATTGCTGGTGAATACCCTGAGCGAGCGTCGGGCCGAGCGGCAACAGCGTATTGCTGCCCTAGCCCAAAACCGCCAGACCGTGCAGCTCACCCTAGCCAATCTGCGGCAGCAGCAGGCCGGACGGCAGATTATTCTGCGCGAAACCCTACAAGCCCAGGCTCAGCTACAGGCCGAACTACGGCTATTGCAAGGCCGCATTGCTGCCGAGCTACGGCGTATCGCCGAGGAACGTCGCCGGGCCGAGGAAGAGCGGCGCCGCCGCGAAGCTGAAGAGCGCCGCCAGAGAGAGCTGCAGGCCCAGCGCCAGCGCGAAGCAACCGCCCGCCGTGAACGCGAGATAGCTGAAGTTCCGCGCGAACTGGTGGGGGCTTTGCAGTTTCCTGTGCGCGGTGGACGCGTTGCCGAGCCCTACGGATTCCAGGGCAACGACTGGCAAACCCTCCAGGGAGATGAGGCTTCCAGTCCCATTGTGGCTGCCGCCGATGGAGTAGTGATCGATAGTCTGTTTATAGCCAACCTAGGCTACACCCTTACCATCCGCCACTCCGACCAGATGGCTACACAGTATGTGAACGTACTCGAACCCCGCGTCTCGGTGGGCCAGCGGGTTACACAAGGCCAGGTAATTGGCTTTACCGGCGGGGGTGTGCTCATTCCCAGTAACCAAATGTGGTTCCGGGTAATTGTCATTGATAGCAGCGGAAACTTTCGCTACGTCGACCCATCCAGGTATTATTAGGCTGCTCCAGGTACAAAGCATAGGCCCCGTAGGAGATAAAAGCGAAAACCGGAGCCTTGGCAACTCCGGTTTTTACCTTTTGGACTTGGTGGGCGATCCGGGACTCGAACCCGGGACCTCACGCTTATCAGGCGTGTGCTCTAACCAGCTGAGCTAACCGCCCCCACAGCGAGTTATGAGTATAGCGGTGGCTTTGCCATTGGTCAAGCTGATGTGTTGACGTTTGGGCTTCAGGTCGCTAGACTTGTGGGTGCGCCTGAGGCCTTGGCTCAGGTACAACCAAATCGAGGCGTAGCGCAGCCTGGTAGCGCACACCTTTGGGGTGGGTGTGGTCGGAGGTTCAAATCCTCTCGCCTCGACCAAAAGAAAAGCCGTTCAGGACAAGATTATTGATACATGCCAAATCAATCCTGAGCGGCTTTTTCGTATTTTGGGCGTTACCGGAACTTAAGGGTTCCACGAGGCTATCGTTTACAAAAGCAAAGCGGGATTAGCCTAAAAATTACATCTTCACCAGCCCCTGGGCGGTGCTAAGGGCACGCCACAACGATCCCATCAGTTCGCGGGTGGCAAAGTCCACAGAGGACTCGGGATAGGAAACCCAGTGTATCCCCAGCGAAAAACCTGCGTCTTCGATGAACAGGAGCCGCAGCAGGCCGGCCTCGAGCTCGGGCCCCACAAACGAGCGGCTGGCTAGGCCCACTCCCAGCCCGGCGGCAGCAGCGGCTTTGACCCCGTATAGGCTGCCGCACTCCAGCAAACGCGCTGGCACAATTCCGTGGCGCTCTAAGAACTGCTCGAGCCGCAGGCGCAGCCGCGAGTTGCGCTGGGGCACCAGCAGTGTCATCCCCTCGAGCTGCCCTAAAGCCACACCCCCTAAACTAGCCCAGGGATGGGAAGGGGCCACCACAAGCACCATCTCTTCGCTGGTCAGGCGTTGGGCCAGCAGCGGCTCGGGCAGGGCATCGGTTCCCCCCAGCACCAGCGCCGCGTCCAGATCGCGCTGGAATACCTGCTCGATGAGCTCCAGTGTGGTACCGTTTTTTAGGTTTAGCTCGGCCCGGGCCTGGTGGGCCAGGGCCCAGCTCAGCAGGGGGGCCTGGTAGCGTGGTATCAGACTCCAGGCCAGGCCCACCTCGAGGCTCGGGATACGCCGGTGCCGCTTCTCCTCAATAAAACGGGTGGCCTGGGCCAGGCTGCGGCTTACCGCACAGGCATAGGGCAGCAAGGCTTTACCAGCTTCGGTCAGGGTGATACCCTGGGGGGTACGTTCGTAAAGGGGCTGCCGTACAGCGTCCTCGAGGGCCTTGAGGGTCTTGCTCACCGCAGGCTGGCTCAGGTACAAAACTTCGGCGGCGCGGCTCAGGCTGCGCAGCTCGGCCACCACGCAAAATACCACCAAGTACCGAGGATTCAAACGCATGTGCTATACCCCAAGGTTCATAGATAGTATAACTAAATTTCATTTGTCATAACTGCAAGTTATCACTACCGTTAACCGTTAATGGAAAAGGTAAACGCCTAACAGGGAGGTTGCACAATGGTTGAAACCCGGGAACAGCCTTTTTTTGTTCATTCCAGGAATAGATTACACCATAAAATCCTGATCATCGGAGGGGGCACGGCCGGATTAACCGTGGCAGCACAGCTTCGCCGCAAAGGGGAGTCGGACATCGCGGTTATCGAACCCTCGAGCCGGCATTACTACCAGGCCGCCTGGACGCTGGTTGGAGCCGGTACCTACAACCCCGACGCCACGGTTCGAGACGAGGAAACCCTGATACCCAAGGGCGTGAAATGGATTCAGGATTATGCCGAGGAAATAGACCCCTACCAGCGAACTGTCACCACGAGAAGCAACCAGCAAATCGGCTACGACTTCCTGGTTGTAGCATCGGGCATTCAGCTCGACTGGCATAAGATAGCTGGACTGGAAGAAACCCTAGGCCAAAACAGCGTTAGCAGCAACTACCGCTTCGACCTGGCACCCAAAACCTGGTCATTTTTACAACAATTTAGGGGTGGTACTGCGCTGTTTACCGCTCCCAGCACCCCAGTCAAGTGTGGCGGAGCGCCACAAAAAGTTATGTACTTAACCGCCGACTATGTGCGGCGCAAAGGACTGGCCGGGGGTACCCAGGTGATTTTTGGTTCTGCTGGCACCACCATTTTTGCTGTGCCAGAGGTCAAATCAGTTCTGGACAAAGTAGTCGAACGTTACAGCATTCAAACACAGTTCCACCACGAACTCGTAGCAGTAGATGGCTCCAAAAAAGAAGCCACCTTCGAGTACACCCTCAACCATCCCCAGGTCAAGGCCAATCCGGGCGCTCCCAGACCCAGGGTCACCATCCCATTTGATTTTTTACATGTGGTTCCTCCACAAAGTGCGCCCGACTTCATCAAGCAAAGCCCCTTGGCGGATCCCAGCACACCCTTGGGATGGGTTGAGGTAGACAAGCATACGCTTCAGCACGTGCGTTTTCCCAACGTGTTTAGCCTGGGCGATTCCAGTAATCTGCCCACCTCCAAGACCGGCGCCGCGGTGCGTAAGCAAGCGCCGGTGCTGGTGGAAAACCTACTACAGGCAATCAGGGGTCAAAACCCCAAGGCTAAGTACGACGGTTATACTTCCTGCCCACTCGTAACGGCCTACGGCAAGATGTTTTTAGCCGAGTTCCTCTACGACAACCGCTGGCACCCCACCCTACCCATCAACACCCAAAAGGAACGCTACGACATGTGGTTGCTCAAGAAGCACGTGCTACCAGTCATGTACTGGCAGTTCATGCTGAAAGGCCTGGCATGAGACTTTTGTGTCTTCAGGGGGGCAGCGCCTTAATATCCCCCATGGGTATTTGACAAAATACCCCCTGGGGATATATCCTTACGGTCAGGAGGTTAGCGAATGCTTTTCAAGCAAATCTACGAGGAAGGACTGGCCCAAGGCAGTTACTTTATCGGCTGTCAATCGCAGGGCACTGCTATCGTGGTAGACCCCCGGCGCGACATCCAGGTCTACCTGGACGAGGCCCAGAAGAACGGCATGAAGATTGTGGCTGTCACCGAGACCCACATCCACGCCGACTACCTCTCGGGTGCCCGCGAACTAGCCAAAGCCACCGGGGCCAAGCTCTACCTGAGCGATGAGGGCGACGAAAACTGGAAGTACAGGGGCCTCGAGGGCTTCGACTACCAGCTCGTGCGCGATGGCGACCAGATCAGGCTGGGCAACATCACCCTCACGGTGGTGCATACCCCCGGCCACACCCCCGAGCACATCAGCTTTCTGGTGCAGGACGGAGCCGCTGCCACCGAGCCCGGCTTCTTCCTGACCGGCGACTTTGTGTTTGTGGGGGATATTGGCCGTCCCGACCTGCTGGAAGAGGCTGCCGGCATCCTGGGCACCGCCGAACCCGGCGCCCGGCGCATGTTCAAAAGCTTGAAGGAAAAATTCCTCACCCTGCCCGACTATGTACAGGTCTGGCCGGGCCACGGCGCGGGTAGCGCCTGCGGGAAGGGTCTGGGGGCTGTTGCTAGCACCACGGTGGGCTATGAGCGCCGCTTTGCCTGGTGGGCCGACTACCTGCGCACGGGCGACGAGGAAGGCTTTGTGAAGGCCCTGCTCTCGGGCCAGCCCGAAGCCCCTTACTACTTTGCCCAGATGAAGCGGCTTAACCGCGACGGGATGCCCATCCTGGGCGACCTGTCCATACCCCACCAGCTCACCCCCGAGCAGTTCCAGCAGAAGTTGAGCGAAGGAGCCTTGCTGGTGGATACCCGTGACAAGCTGGCCTTCGCCGGAGGGCACCTGAAGGGGGCCATCAACATCCCGGCGGGCAAGAACTTCAGCACCTGGGCGGGCTGGCTGCTGCCTTACGACCGCGACCTGGTGCTGCTGGCCAGCCCTGAACGGGTGGGCGAGCTGGTCAAGCAGCTCATTCGCATCGGGCTGGATCGGGTGGTGGGGTATATTCCGGGCCTCGAGGGCTACGCACAGGGTGAGCTCGAGACCGTTCCTCAGGTCACCGCAGCCCAGGCCAAAGCCCTGTGGGAAAAGGGCGAGGCCACCATTCTGGACGTGCGCGGGGCCGACGAGTACCTGGCCGGCCACATCCCTGGGGCCCAGAACATCCACGCCGGGCGGGTGATGAACAACCTGAACCGCATCCCCAAGGACAAGCCGGTGGTGGTGCACTGCCTGGGTGGCGACCGTTCGTCCACGGCCATTAGCGCACTGATGGGCGCGGGCTTTAGCAACCTGGTCAACCTCACCGGCGGCATCCGGGCCTGGCAGCAGGAGGGCTTCCCCATTGAGAAAGGCTCTTCCCGTGAGTTGGTAAATGCCTAGTCGAGTCTGACCCTGCACATCGAGCCCCCTGGCAGTGGCCGGGGGCTCCCCTACGAACCCAAGCACCATGAACCTTTCTGTCCAAGCCGCTTACCATATGCTAGAACGCTTTCAGGTGGTAGATGTCCGCGAGCCCGAGGAGTGGGCCGATGGCCTTCTGCCGGGGGCTTTGCGCCTGCCCCTGTCCAGGCTTCAAGCCCTGGCCCCTCTGTACCTCGAGCGTGAACGGCCCGTGCTCCTGTACTGCCGCAGCGGCAACCGCTCACAAGAAGCCCTCAAAACCCTGAAAAACCTGGGCCACCCCAAGGTCTGGCACCTCGAGGGCGGCATCAAAGCCTGGTGCGAGGCCGGCATCCCCTGCACAAGCCCTGTATAACAGGAGGAACCCATGCTCACCGTTCCATACAAAGACATCAGCCCGCAAGAAGCCCGTAAACTGCAAGAAGAAAAGGCCCTGTTTATAGACGTGCGCGAACCCGAGGAGTTTGCCCAGGTGCGCATCGAGGGCGCTGAACTTATTCCACTGTCCGAGTTCGGTGGGCGCTTTAGCGAGATTCCCAAGAACCAGCCGGTGGTGCTGTACTGCCGCAGCGGCAACCGCAGCGCCCAGGCCGCGGCCTGGCTCTCGGCCAAGGGCTACTCGAACCTGCTTAACCTCGATGGGGGCATCATGGCCTGGTATCAGGCTGGGCTACCACTGGATACAGCGCCCCTCGAGGTCACCTACCAGGACACCGCCTTTACCGAACTCACCCCTCACGAAGCCCAGCAGTGGATTCGGGAAGGGGCCTATGTGGTGGATGTGCGCGAACCCTACGAGTACGCCATGGGCCACGTACCCGGCGCGGTCAATATCCCGCTGGGGCGCTTTGTGAGCGAGGTGGGCAAACTACCCAAAGACCGCAAGCTGGTGGTGGTCTGCGCCTCCGGGGGCCGTTCGTCGCAGGCCTCGGAGTACCTGGTGGGCCACGGCTTTGCCAAGGAAAACGTGGGCAACCTCGAGGGCGGCACCTACGGCTGGATGAGCGCAGGCTTTGAGGTGGAGCGTTGATCGGCTGGCTTAAAAACCTATTGGGTGGCGGGGCGGCAGTGGGCCGCCTCAGCCCAGTTGAGGCCCACGAAAAAGCCAAGGCCGGTGCCATTATTCTGGATGTCCGTACCCCTCTGGAGCGCCAGGAGGGCAAAATCCCCGGCTCGCAGGCCCTGCCGCTCGATCGGCTGGCCAGCGAATGGGAGAAGCTGCCCAGGGACAAAGAAATCATCTGCCAGTGCCGAAGCGGCGCACGCAGCGCTCAGGCTGCGCGGTTTCTGGCCGCCAAGGGCTACAAAGCTTACAACCTGGTAGGCGGCATAGAAGCCTGGAAGCGGCACAAACTCCCGGTGAAGTGATGCAGGACGTCTTTCCCAACGAGCTTTCTCTCTGGCAAAAGCGCGGGGCTGTGCTCCTGGACGTGCGTTCGCCGGAAGAGTTCGCCAGCGGGCATATTCCGGGTTCGCGCAACCTTCCCCTGGAGCAGCTTTTGGAGGCGCTGGATACCCTGAAAAGCCCCGTTGTGACCATCTGTGCTACGGGCAGCCGGGCCGGACTGGCCGCCGAGGTGCTGGGGTACGAGGGCCTCGAGGTGGGGAAGCTGGTGGGAGGTATCCAGGGCTACGCGGCCCAGGGCTACCCGCTCGAGCGCACCGCAACCCAGGTGGCCGAAGCACCGTTCAAACCCGAGGAGGCCCCATGTTCTTAGCCTGGATAGGTGCAATTCTGATTGGCCTGGCCCTGGGCATGCTGGGCTCGGGCGGTTCCATCCTCACGGTACCCATCCTGGTCTACCTGGTGGGAGAGCCCGACAAACTGGCCATCGCCGAGTCGCTGGCCATCGTGGGCCTGATTGCCCTGGTGGGGGCCATACCCTACGCCCTCAAGGCCCAGATAGACTGGCGCAACGTGCTGTTTTTTGGCCTGCCGGGCATGGCCGGCACCTACCTGGGGGCCTACTTTTCCAAATGGGTGCCGGGGGTCTGGCAACTGGGGCTGTTTGCAGTGGTAATGCTGCTGGCCGCCTATATGATGTTCCGCCCCCCGCGGCTCGAGGCCCCCACACAAAAACGCTCTTACCTAAAAATCGTCCTGGATGGCCTGGTAGTGGGCATCCTCACCGGCCTGGTAGGGGTGGGTGGAGGGTTTCTAATTGTCCCGGCCCTGGTCTTGCTGGGCGGGCTGCCCATGCACCTGGCCGTGGGTACCAGCCTGCTGATTGTGGCCATGAAATCGGGTAGTGGGTTCTATAAGTACCTGCACCTGCTGCCCGAGCAGGGCTACACCGTCCACTGGGATATCGTGCTGATCTTCGCGGCGCTGGGCATTGTGGGCAGCCTGTTTGGGGGCCGCCTGGCCGCCTCGATCCCCCAGCTCACCCTGCGGCGCGGCTTTGCCGGGTTTTTAGTGGTGATGGGGGTTTTCATCCTGTGGCAAAACCTGCCCAAGGTGTTACATGGGTAGGCAGTTTACGCTTGAATCCACGTTCACGTTCGTCACTAAAGCTGGGTATTTTCCAAAGTAGACATTATGCACGTCTGGCGGGTGCGATGGGTGTAGTGCTTAAGCTCACGCCAGGTACGCATAAAATAGCTTCCTCGGTGTGCTGTATGTGCGTAACACGGGGTAACGGCATTTAACGCTCCCCGAAAGGCCTCCCTCCACAGCTTTTCCACAAATTCCTCGTACTTTGTAACTCGTATGAATCTATTGGACTGGATCCGTAACTGGGGTCGTAAGCAACCCCTGGAAGCTCCAAAGCTAGATGCAGCAGAGCAGCACTTCGTGGGCCTGGATGTCCAGGCCGTGATCAACACCCACCTAGCCTGGCGTAAGCGCCTCGAAGATGCTATCCTGGGCCGCTCCAACGAAGAGCTTGATATTGGCGTCATCATGCAGGACAACCAGTGCCTGCTGGGTCAGTGGCTTTATGGCCAGGCCGCCCGCAGCACCCTGGCCCTGCACCCCGAGTTTACGGCCCTGCGGGAAACGCACCGTACATTCCACCTCTACGCCGCCCGGGTGGTGCAAACCCTCCGCATGCGTGGGGTGGAGGCTGCTCAGGCCATGCTCGAGACCGAATTCGACCGTCTATCCAAGGACATCGTGTTTAACCTGGCCGCGCTCATGCACAAAGAGCGTACCCTTCACTAAATTCCACCCACCAGCCACACGGCCAAGACATGGCCGTGTGGCTACTTTTCATGTGGCATCTATCCTAGCTAATGCATCGAGTAATTCACTCATAGCCCGCCAGGGCCAGGTCGTCCTTGAGAGACTCGACATCTACCCGGCCCGCATAGAGGTTCACCACCTTCCCCTCACCGTCGAGCACAAAGGTCCAGGGGTGACCCAGCACCTTAAAGCGATTGGCTACAGCGACCGGGTTATCGCCCCCAGACTGGGCTAGAAGCGGGAGGAACCGCGGATAGTTTTTCATGTAATCCCGTACCACCTGTTCGGTGTCGCGGGGCTCACGACTAATCACCACAAAAGGCACCTGGTATTCCTGTGCAAGCTGGTGCAACTTGGGGAACTCGGCCCGGCAGATGGGGCACCAACTGGCCCAGAAGGTAATTACCACCGGCTTGCCCTTGAAGCTGGCCAGGGTGTAGGCCTTGCCGGATATATCGCGCAGCCGGAAGTCCGGGGCAACCTGTCCGGGCGAGACGGCCAGGCCTACCGTAAACAAAATGAGGGTTGCAAGCAGACGTTTCATGTTTCCTCCCGTGGGGTTGATACCTATAGCGGGTATGTTGCTATGAATTAAATAGCAAGCCGGCCTCATACACAAGGGGTTGGGTTACACGATTTTACCAAAGAATCCAAAAAGTCTCTCAGCGGCAGGCTTTACCGCTCCTCGAAAGGTGTTTTTTGGTTATTGGGCGGGTTTCGTGGCTCGATGATTCTCCTCATGGGGCAGGCCCTCGAGTCAAGATAGTGATGAAGGCTATATCCAAATGGAATAAGGACAGTAATAATGTGTGTCAAGCGCATTTGCTGCCTCACACAACCGCTCGCTGGTCAACCTGGGTGCTCTGGGCCAGAGTTGACGTGTATACCCCCAGGAAGTATTAATAGGTAATCGAAAACTTTCGGTGCGCTATGCGGTACATCTTATTACTAATGCTCGGAGCCCTGATGGGCGTCAACGCCCAGGGAGTAGACTTTGAGCGCTGGGAGCGCTGGTATCCCTATGCCCAGGCCAGCCAGTATGCCCAGGCGCATGGGCGCATTTTGATGGTCTATTTCTGGAGTGAGGCCTGTCCTTATTGCGACCAGATGAACACCTATGTGCTGTCCGATCCGAGGGTCTCGAGCGTCCTCGAGCGCCGCTTTGTGGTCGCCAGCGTGGACAGCCATAGCCCCGAAGGTCGCGCCCTGAGCGCGCAAATGCGGGCGTTTGGCACACCCAGTTTTGTCTTCTTCGTACCCCAGGGGGGTACGTTGAAAGAAGCGGGCCGGCTATTCGGTAGCCGAACCCGTGCACAGTTTCTGAACGAACTTCAGCAAATCTGTGCGAAGGTGGGAGGTGAAGGTTGTGGATAGAAGAACATTTCTAAAAGCATCGGCAGGGGCCGTTGCCGGAACCGTGCTGGCCAATCAGCTCACGGCGGCACTGGCCCAGGGAGGCCTCGAGGGCGAGGACATCGCCAACCTCGAGAAGGGACTGCAGCAGGTACTGGGCAAGAGCTTCAAAGACTTGACCCTCTCGCAGCAGGTTAAGCTGGTGGCCCCTACCATCGCGGAGTCGGGCGCCAACGTACCGGTGGAAATCGAGGCCAGCCTGCCTGCCGATCAGGTCAAGGCCATTCACTGCTTCTGCGACAAAAACGCCAACCCCCTGCTCTTTACGGTCATTCTCAACGGGGTTCTACCCTATTATGCCACCCGTGTGCGGGTCGCCGAGACCGCCCCGGTACGGGCCGTAGTTGAGACCAAAGACGGCAAGTTGTTGATGGCCGCGCAGTCGGTGCGGGTCACGGTAGGCGGTTGCGGTTAAGGAGGCACGATATGGCGATTAACATTCTGGTTCGGTTCAACCCAGCCAAACCCAAAGCGGGTGAAGAAGTTCGTGTACAGGTTGTCGTACAGCATCCCATGGAGCCCGGTACCCGCCGGGATGCCAGCGGGAAGCTAATTCCCGCCGATTACATCAACGAGGTCAACGTGACCATGGACGGGCAGCTTATCGCCCAGGTCAAGCCGGGCCCTGGCACCAGCGCCAACCCCTTGTTCGCCTTCAAGATGAAAGCCAGCAAAGCCGGTCAGCTCAAGGTCACCTGCAAAGACCTGAACGGCCAGACTGGCGAAAAAACCGCAGACCTCACCCTGGCCTAGGAGGTTCGGATGGGTCGCTTCTGGCGTTTGGTAGGGGCGCTTGCTCTGGCCCTTTTTAGCCTGATGGTGTTGGCCCAGGAAGAAGACGATCCGGCCAAGGAGGCCGAGAAGCAGAAGAAGCAGCTTCTGGAGCAGAGCGGAGGGATTCTTCCCAGCGACCTGTATGTGGAGCAGGGCGAGCAGCTCTTCAAAGCCAAGCGCGGGCCCAAGCAAGCGAGCCTCGAGGCCTGCGACTTTGGTCGGGGGCCGGGGAAGCTCGAGGGGGTGGTGGGGCGGCTGCCCCGCTACTTCTTCGATACCAGGCGCGTCGAAGACCTCGACTCCCGCATCCGCACCTGCATGATTCGGTTGCAGGGGTTCAAACCGGAGGAGATCAAGCGCAGCGACGTGGTGGCGATCGCGTTTTACCTGGCCTCGCTTTCCAATGAGCAGCCGGTCACGGTGCGTCCCTTGCTGCCACAGGAGAAAAAGCTCTACGAGTTAGGCGAGCGGCTCTTTTATCTGCGGGCCGGCCCGCGCGATATGGGCTGTGCGACCTGCCACGTGACCTACGTCGGCAAGCGGGCAGGGGTACTCCCCTACTCCGACATCCTCAAGGACAAACGCGCCGCGAGCCACTGGCCTGCCTTCCGCTACTCCAACGACCAGGCCTGGACCATGGCCGACCGCATCCGGGCTTGCTACAGCAACCTCAGCATGCCCGCACCCGACTTCTACTCCGAGCCCATCATCGCCCTGACCCTATTCATGAACGTGCAGGCCAACGGGGCCCGGATGGACTTGCCCGGTTTCATACGCTAGGAGGGTCTTGTGCAGCGCATCTATTTGCTTACGCTCCTGGTGCTCCTGGGTCTGGCCAGTGGGCAGACCGGCCCAACCTACATTGACGCCGAGCTTCAGCGGTTGATTCAGGCAGGGGGACAGAATTATTCCAACATCCTGCTCAGACAGGCCCCCGACCAAGCCCTGTGCTCCATCCACCGTAATAGGCTACCCGCTGATGTGTTGGGCCCCTTCATCGAGGCCCAGCGTCAGACCATCAAATATCCTGCAGACGGCAAACTGATGGGGGACTGGAAGCAGGGCGACCCCATCTTCAACACCCTGGCCCGCGGCAACTGCTTCTCCTGCCATGTGGGTTCTCCCCGCAACATTGGGGGCAATGTGGGACCCAGTCTGGAGAAGTACGGCCAGCGCGGCACTTCTGAGGCAGTTCAGAAGTACACCTACGAGGTGATTTACAACACCTGGGCCTACTTCCCCTGCACGGTGATGTACCGCTTTGGGCATAACGGGCTGCTCAAGCCAGAGGAGATCGCCCATGTGGTGGCCTATCTGCTTGACCCGGCTTCGGACTTCAACACCAAACCAGCGCTAAAGCGCTAGCTTTTCTCAACTGCAACGCATTCCTCGGCGGGCCTAGGCCTGGGGAAAGGAGGTTTTTTGACCCGACGTGAACTGATACAACTCATGCTGGCCTTGGGTATTACCTCTCCCAAAGCCTTCGCCCAGGCCATGGAACGCCCCGAGGCCCTATACGATCTGCCTCCTTTTGGCAACGTTACCCTCCTCTTTAACACCGACCTGCACGGCCAACTGCGGCCCCACTATTTCATGGAGCCGCCCAACCTGCTGGCGGCCAAAGCCCTGGAGGGCAGGCCTGGCTATCTCACCGGCGAGGCATTTTTGCGCTACTACGGCATCCGGCGGGGTAGCCTCGAGGCCTACACCTTCGCCTCGGTGGATTTTGCAGCCCTGGCCCAGCGGTTCGGGCCGATGGGGGGTGGGGCCTATATCGGGGCCCTGATCCAGCAGCAAAAAGCGCTGGCGGGCGAAAAGCGCACCCTGGTACTGGACGGCGGGGATACCTGGACCAACTCCGGTATCTCGCTTCTGACCAAGGGGCAGGTCATGGTGGATTGGATGAACCGGGTGGGCTTCGACCACATGGTCTTCCACTGGGAGTACACCCTGGGGCGTGCGCGCGTGGAGGAGCTGGTGCAGGCCCTGAAGGCTAAAATCATCAGCTTCAACATCGTGGACGACCTGTTTGGCGACCCCATCTACGAGCCTTACGCCATCCACGAAATCGGCGGCTATACCATAGGCCTGATTGGCTCAACCTTCCCCTATGTGAAGGTCTCACACCCCGAGGAGTTCTCCGAGGGGCTCTCCTTTGGCGTCCGGGAAAACGAGCTACAGAAGTATGTGGACGAGCTGCGGGGCAAGGGCGTAGACGCGGTGGTGATGCTCTCCCACAACGGCGTGCCGCTGGATCTGGCCCTGGCCGGGCGCATCAAGGGCCTGGATCTGATTCTGACTGGCCATACCCACGACTTCACCCCGGCGCCCATCCGGGTGGGCAATACCTGGCTGGTGGCCGGAGGTTCGGCGGGCAAGGCCGTGGTGCGGGTAGACCTACAGATGAAGAAAGGGGGGATTGCCGATATACGGGCCAAGACCCTGCCGGTAGCCACCAACCTGATCAAGCCCGACCCTGGGCTCGAGGCCTTCATCCGCGAAGCCTACGCCCCCCACCTGGACTACCTCGACCAGGTGCTGGGCACTACCGAGACCCTGCTGTACAAGCGCGACTCCACCTACTCCACCCTGGACGAGCTGGCCGGGCGGGCGATTCGGGCGGCCTACCCCGAGGTAGAGGTAGCTTTCAGTACTGGCACCCGCTGGGGCACGGCCATTCTGCCGGGCCAGCCCATCACCATGGATAAAATCCTGGCCTTCACCGGCTTTACCTACCCCGAAGTCTATGTGTTCAAGCTCAAGGGCGAGCGCCTGCACGCCGTGCTCGAGGATGTAGCAGCCAACACCTTTAACCCCGATCCCTTCTACCAGCAGGGCGGCGACATGAGCCGGGTTTTCGGCCTCACCTACGACCTGGCAGTAAACGCCCCCACCGGCCAGCGCATCCGCAACGTGGCGATTCAGGGCCGCCGCCTGGATCCCAACCGGGAGTACACCCTGGCCTCTTTTGGAGGACGCCTCCAGCGCAGCGGCACCCTGGTGGAAAAATACACCCCCCGCCCCATCTACGACCTGATTGCCGAGTACCTCAAGCAGGTCAAGACCGTTAACATCCCCCCGCGCCCCAGTATGCGGGTGCTGGATCAGCGCTATGTACTGCCTGGATAACCATTGAGGAGGACAAGAAGTGAAGAAAAGGTATACCTTAGGAGTTTTAGTCGTGCTACTGGCGGGGCTCACCCTTTCCCAGCCCAGCCCCTTTCAGCAGCGGGTGCAGCAGGCTATTCAGAGCGGCGGCAGTAAGTTTGCTGAGACCATGAAGCAAGATCCCGACCAGGCCCTGTGCTCGCAGTACCGCGACAAACTGCCCCCAGAGCTGGTAGGGGCCTTCCTCGAGCGCCAGCGGGCTCTGATTAAGTACCCCGCCGACGGCAAGCTGATGGGGGACTGGAAACAGGGCGAGGCCCTTTTCACCAATCCCCGCAAGGGTAACTGCTACGCCTGCCACACCGGCGACCCCAAGGAAGCAGGGGCCGGGCGGATGGGGCCAGGGCTGGTGAATTACGGACAGCGCGGCACCAGCGAGGCGGTGGTCAAGTACACCTACGACAAGATTTACAACGCCTGGGCTTCCATGCCCTGCTCGCTGATGTACCGGGCCGGCCACCACGGCATTCTGACCCCGGAGGAAACCGCCCACGTAACCGCTTTCCTGCTCGACCCGGCCTCGCCGGTCAATGCCAAGAGGTGATGCTATGCGCAACCGCAGCCTGTGGATTGGATTTTTGTTGGCGCTGGGGTTGGGCCTGAGCATCGCCCTCACCCAGCAGCAAGAAGTAGACCCCTACAAGGAAGCTGAGCGGCAGCGGGAGCTGTTCCGCCAGACCGCCGGCATTCTGCCCGGCGAGCTGTACGCCGCCCAGGGCGAAGAGCTTTTTGCCCAGAAACGCGGCCCCAAGAACGCCAGCCTCGAGGCCTGCGACTTCGGCCTGGGGCCGGGCAAGCTCGAGGGCGCCCTGACCCAGCTCCCCCGTTACTTTGCCGATACCAGGCGGGTGGAGGACCTCGAGACCCGCATCGTGAGCTGCATGGTGCGCCTACAGGGCTTCAAACCCGAAGAAATCAAACGCGATGATGTGAAAGCCCTCACCGCCTACGTGGCCTCCAAGTCCAGCGAGATGCCCATCAATGTGGTGCCCAAAACCTCCCAGGAGATCGCCATGTACAACCTGGGCCGCGAGCTGTGGTACCACCGGGCCGGCGACCGCGACATGAACTGCGCCATCTGCCACGATGCCTACGCCGGGGGCAAGGTGCGGCTCTCGCCGGTGCGCAGCCCGCGCCAGGGCTTATCCAACGAGTGGCCCGCCTACCGCTTCGAGGCCGACAAACTCTACACCCTGCAAGACCGCATCGCCTTCTGCTACGAGTCGGTGGGCATCGCCGCGCCCGAGTTTTATTCCGAGCCTTACATCGCCCTCTCCATCTACATGCTGGCTGAGGCCACCAAGGGCAAGAACAAGTTCACCGAACTACCAGGGTTCACCCGCTAAAGGAGGCATCTATGCGTAGGGGTTGGATTGTGCTGGTACTGCTGGGTAGCCTGGGCCTGGCCCAGGAGATGAGCCCGGCCTCACTCCAGGAGATGGGCAACTTCATCAAGAAAACAAACCCCGCCAGCTACCTGCTCTACGCCGCCGAGGCCAAGGACTTTGTAGAGGTTTTCGAGCCTTTTATCCTGGACGTTCGCACCGCCGAGGAGCGCTCGAGGGGCTTCCTGCCTGGCTCGGCGCACATCCACATCAGCCAGCTACCCGACCGCCTGGGTGAGCTACCCAAAGAAAAAGATAAGCCCATCCTGGTCTATTGCGGCACCGGGCATGTCAGTGCGGTGGCGGCGGCCTATTTGCGGGCCCTGGGCTACCGCGAAGTCAAGAACCTGAATGGGGGTTTTCGGGCCTGGCTCGAGCTGGGCCTGCCGGTACAAAGACCCTAGAGGAGGCCTATGAAGATCAAGTGGACGCTGTTATTGGGTTTTATTCTCTCGCTATCGGCCCTGGCCCAGTCGCTGGAAACCACCCTGCGCGGGGTTAGCGTGGCCGAGGCCCAGGCCCAGGTCGAGGCTGCCGTCAACGCCCAGGGGCTCAAGGTAGCCCGCACCCTGAACCTGGGTGGACAGGTCAAAAACTTCAAGGCCGACTTCCCCGACTACCTGCTGATGGTGCTCGAGCCCGAGGCCGGGGTGCTGGCTGCGGTGCAGGAAAACGTGATGACCGCCATCATCCTGCCCCCCACCATCTACGTGCACGCCGCCCGGCCTGGGATGGTCACGGTGGGCACCTTCGACCCCGACCTGATGTTCGGGATGCTGGGGGTCAAAAACACCAAGAGCCGCCTCTTGGGGGCCAAGCTCAAAGCGATAATTGCCAGCCTGGGGCTGCCCCGTAAGGTGGCACCGGCCATGATGCCCGACCCCAGCTCCGGCATGATGCCAGCCCTGATGTACGTGGTCGAGGGGGGCAACGTGGATGAGATCACCCTTCTGATCGAAAGCGAGCTGGGAAACAATGGCCTCAACGTGTTGCCCTCGGTCAGGATGGGCAATGTGGTCGGCATTCAGCCCTGCAAGAGCGAGTGGGCCTACGAGATGTTCATGACCCAGCCGGCCGGTGGCTTCGCCGCACCATGCCGTTTCTTTGTGGCGCCCATGCCCGGCGGTGTACTGGTGGGGGCCATTGAGCCCATGCTGATGGGTATCATGCCAGGCGTGGCGCAAAACCAGAAAACCATGGGCATGCTCCAGGAAGCCCGGCGGGTGATGAGCCAGATTCTGGAAGGGGTCGGCGGCCAACCCTATCGCCCCCGGCAATAGGCGCTATAACCCAACGTTATAGCTTTCGTGTGCTTGGATAAAATCTGTTAAACTTACGTCTAAGCCCAAGCACACGGACGATAACGGAGCAGAAAGCTCCGGGGTGGCTCGGGTTATGGGAGGAAGCATGAGCAAGGTAACGCGTCGTAAGCTTCTCAAAGCAGGTGCGGTAGCAGGGGCGGCTGCAGCCAGCAGCGCCTTTGCCCAGGAGTTTTTCAGCAAACCCAGCAGCGTGCTGGGGCCAGCCAGGGGCAACCGCGTGGTGATCATCGGCGGAGGCTGGGGCGGCGTGAGCACCGCCCGGCACCTGCGGCGCAAAAACCCTAACATCGAGGTGGTGTTGATCGAGAAGAACCCCGCCTTCATGTCCTGCCCCATGAGCAACCTGTACCTGGGTGGGGTCAAGGATCTCGACTTTATCGTCTTCGATTACACCAATGTGGCCAAGGCTGGGGTCACCATCATCAACGAGCGGGCCATCGAGGTCAACCGGGCGGGCCGCTATGTGCGTACCACCAGCGGCCTGGTCTTCTACAACTACCTGGTGGTCTCGCCCGGCATTGACTACATGTACGAGGCCATCCAGGGCTACAGCGAGGTCAAGCAGTTCCTACCAGTGGGCTTCAAGCCCTGGGAGCACATCGCCCTCAAACGCCAGCTCGACAACTTCGAGGGCGGCGATCTGGTGCTGGCCATCCCCAAGCCGCCCTACCGCTGCCCCCCAGGGCCTTATGAACGGGCGGCCATGCTGGCCTACTACCTCAAGACCAACCAGATCAAGGGCAAGGTGATTGTGCTGGATGCCAACCCCGGCCCCATCTCCAAAGGCCCTGGCTTTACCGCGGCTTACAACGACCTCTACAAGGACTACATCCAGTACGTCCCCCAGGCCGAGGTCACGGCCATTGACTACGCCAGGAAGGAAGTCAAGACCCCCCTGGGCGAGTTCAAGTTCGACATGGCTAACATCATCCCGCCCATGAAAGCCGGCGAAATTGTACGCACGGCAGGGCTGGGCGACCGCTGGGCCAACGTGCGGCTACCCACCTTCCTCTCCGAGCGGGACGACCGGGTTTACATCATCGGCGACGTAATCGGCAACGTGCCCTACCCCAAGAGCGGGCAGGTGGCCTACAACGACGGCAAGATCATTGCCGAACACATTGCCCAGCGCATCGCCGGCAAGCGCCCGGATGAGATTGCCAACCCGCTGCCCGACAACATCTGCTATAGCTTTGTAAGCAGCGAGGAGTCCATCTGGGTCTCGCATAAGCACAACTGGGACGAGGCCGCCCGGCAGATTCGGCAGCAGTCCACTGTAGATAACAACCGTTCCAAGCCCAATGGCGCACTGGCCCTGGAGTGGGCTCGGGGTCTGTGGGGCGACATGTTTGGCCCTGGTGCTTGAGCCTGGGCATAGGGGTGGGATGGGCGCCATCCCACCCCAAGTGAGGAGAAACCATCGGATGAACCGTCGTAAACTGTTGCAACTTCTAAGCAAAGGGGCGGCCGCCGGAGCTTTTGTAAAGCTCTCCGGGGGACTGGCCCAGAGCAAAATTCCCCAAGGCGCTACCGACACCATGAAGGTGTTGGGGACTACCCTGCGCGAGTATGGCGAGCGCAGCGAGTTTGAAAAGGACGTGATTCGCTATATCTCGCCCAACCTGCGCAGCCGCCACACCGGCGCCGACTTTTCCCCGTTGGAGAAGCTCGATGGCGTCATTACCCCCAGCTCGCTGCATTTCGAGCGGCACCATGGGGGCGTGCCCAACGTGAATCCGGCCGACTACCGGCTGGTAATTCACGGGATGGTCGAGCGGCCCCTGATGTTCACCTTGCAAGACCTCAAGCGCCTGCCTTCGGTTACCCGTACCTACTTCATTGAGTGTGCCGGCAACGGGCAGAATGGCTATCGCAACCCCCCCGACATGACCCTGACCGCCACCCGCAGCCGGGGCCTGGTCTCCAACTCTTCCTGGACCGGGGTACCCCTCTCGATTCTGCTCAAGGAGGCGGGTCTCAAGGAGGGCGCCCGCTGGCTGATTCCCGAGGGGCAGGACGCCGCCGCCTATACCCGCAGCCTGCCACTGGAAAAGGCCCTGGATGATGTGCTGGTGGCCTACGCCCAAAACGGCGAGGCCATCCGGCCCGAGCAGGGCTATCCAGTGCGCCTGGTGGTGCCGGGCTGGGAGGGGAGCATCCAGGTCAAGTGGCTGCGGCGTATCCAGGTGACCGACACCCCGGTGATGAGCAAGGACGAGACCTCGGAATATACCGACGTGATGGCCGACGGCAAAATCTATGCCTTTACCTGGGTGATGGATCCGGAGTCCATCATCACCTATCCTTCGGGGTTGCAGCAGATTTCGCGGGGCTTCCACGAGATTCGCGGCCTGGCCTGGAGCGGCCACGGGCGCATCCGCCGGGTGGAGATCTCGCTGGACGGGGGCAAAACCTGGAAACAGGCCAGCCTCGAGCCTGCTCCCGATGCGCTCTCGGTGGTGCGCTTTAAGTACAACTGGGTCTGGGATGGCCGCGAGACGGTCATCATGAGCCGGGCCTGGGACGAAAAAGGCAACACCCAGCCCACCCAGGAGGAGTTTTTTGCCAAGTGGGCCCGCAACAACCGCTATCACTACAACGCCATCCAGGCCTGGCGGATCGGGGCCGATGGCAAGGTGGTTAACGGCGACAAAACCCTGGCCGGAGCGCCCGCCCAGCTCGGTGCGGTAGGACGGGGCGGCTGTGGAGGTGAGTCCTGATGCGGCGCAAGTGGTTCTACATCACCCTTTCGGCCCTGGCCCTCTCGGCCCTGGTGCTGGCCCAGGGGCGCTACCAGATCGGCACCCCCCTCAACGAGCAAGAGGTGCAGGAGTGGAACATCCGGCCCTCCATTCTGGCCAATGGCATAGGGCTCCCCCCAGGCCAGGGTACGGTAGACGAAGGGGCCAAGGTCTATGCCACGCACTGCGCAGGCTGCCACGGCTCCACCGGTGAGGGCGGGGCCTTTACCCGGTTGGTTTCCGAGCCCTTCCCCATTACCAAAGAAACCGACTCGGTGGACTTTGCCATCGGCAATTACTGGCAGTATGCCACCACCCTCTTCGACTACACCCGTCGGGCCATGCCCTTTGCCACCCCGGGCATCCTCAGCAATGACGAAGTATATGCGGTGGTGGCCTACATTCTGTACCAGAACGGCGTTATTGATGAAAGCGAGCCAATGAACGCCCAGACCCTGCCCAAAGTGCAGATGCCCGCCCGGGCTTTGCTCGAGCTCGACCCCAGCACCCAGAAGCGCTTCCCCTGGATCAAGCTCCCCTGAGGTAACTATGGATCGTCGCAATTTTCTCGATTTGCTGGCGAAGGGCGCTTCGCTAGGACTATTGCTTAAGCTCTCGCCTTTGGGGATGCTCGAGTTCGTCCGGGCTCAAAGCAGCATAACCCCCTTCCAAAAAGCCTTGCTGGTAGATAAAGCAGGCAACCCCCTCAAACTGAGCAGCCTGAAGCCCCACGAGCCCTACGTTTTCGCCTACCCCTTTGCGGCTACCCCCAACATCCTGGTAAACGTGGACACCGAGCTCGCTCCGGTAGACGTGAAGATGCCCGACGGCAAGAACTACCGCTGGACGGGCGGGGTGGGCAAGAGCAAAAGCATCGTGGCCTATACCAGCATCTGCCCTCACGCCTACAGCTACGCCTCGCCCAACCTGGGGGCGATGGGCTACTACAAGCCCGAAGGAAACAGGGGCCCCCGCATGGTCTGCTGTGCGCATCTATCGGCCTTCGACGTAGCCAAGGGCGGGGAGGTGAAGGGCGGCCCGGCCCCCCACGCCCTGGCGGCAGTGGCCCTGGAATACGACGCCGCCAGGGACGAAGCCTACGCCGTAGGCTTCCTGGGCAACCCCCAGTTCGACGCCTTCTTCCGCGCCCAGAACCAGGCCCTGCGCGACCTGTTCCGCACCACTGCCCGGGCCCGCGAGGAAGTGGCCAAAGCCACCGTGATTCCCTACACCGAACACACCAAAGCCCCCACCACCTGTCCGGTGCTGGGGTGACCTCCTAAACTCTCATGACCCTGAGCCTACCCATAGCCTTCCTGGCGGGGATTCTCTCCTTCCTCTCGCCCTGCGTGCTACCCCTGGTGCCCACCTACCTGCTCTACCTGGGCGGGCAGCAGGGCCGTCCCATACGCAATGCGGTCTTCTTCGTGCTGGGCTTCTCGTCCATTTTCTTTCTGCTGGGGCTGCCCTTCACCCTGCTGGGGGGCTTGCTGTTTGAGCACCGCGACCTCCTGGGCCGCATTGGGGGCGGGGTGTTGATTCTGCTGGGGCTCTACATGCTGGGCCTCAAGCCCAAATGGGGCGTGAATCTGCGCTACGAAGGTGCGACCGACCGCCCCTGGGGGGCTTTCGTGCTGGGCATCGTGCTGGGGCTGGGCTGGACGCCCTGCATCGGCCCGATTCTGGGGGGTATCCTGACCCTGACCGCTACTGGCGGGGGAATCCACCTCCTGGTGGCCTATATCCTGGGTCTGGCGGTGCCGTTCTTGCTGGTGGCTTTCTTTGCCGATAGGGCTCGAGCCTTCCTCAAACGCGCGGCCCGGCTTTCCCATGCGGTGGAGATCACCGCAGGGTTGGTCCTGATTGCGGTGGGCATTCTGCTGCTAACCGGCACCTACACCCAGCTCAACAGCTTCTTCCTCAAGATCACCCCGGAGTGGCTGCAAGAGCGGCTCTGAGCGGAGAAAAAACATGAACGCAGGCAAACCCAGGCTAGACGGCACCTTCAGCGACCCCGAAACCCTGGAGGGTATCCTCCGGCGTTTCAAGCGCATTGAAGGCCAGGTGCGGGGTCTGCAGCGCATGGCCGAGGAGGGCCGTCCCTTTAGCGAGCTACTTGACCAGATCAACGCCACCCGCAAAGCCATGGACTCCGTAGCCAGTGTGGTGTTGGAGGAGTATCTGAATGCCTGGGAGGCCCAGGCCGCTTCGGGCAATGTGGAGCTGGGCAAAGGGCAGATTGCCACCATCCTCCGCAAAATCATCTAATACCAACATCTGCTCAGAAGTGACCCAAAAGCGATATACAAGTCCCTCGGACGCGCCCCCTGGCGCGGCAAGTGAGGGGCGCGTTTGGCACCGCTCACGCGCAGAGTTGGTACAAGTACCTCCCGCCTATGTTTTGAATAACGGCATGAACGAAAATCATTCGGGTATTGCGCCCGGAGCATGATTTTCTCGCGCAGCCTGGATTCATCTCTAGACCTAATACGGGCGCAACTTAACCGTATTTCCCTATCGCTCTTCCCAAACGTGGCGACGCATCCAGGCCACGATGCTGTCCAGGACAAAGCTTTCTTGAAGTCAAAAGGCTCAAAATAGGTGAAGAACGCTCTAGGCTAGTGGCATTCCTTGCGAACCAGGCACCCGCCGACGCTCGAAAAAAGTCGGCGGGTTGTCTATGCCGGGTCGGTGTCCGGCGCCTACTTGACCTCCGGCCTCTTCTGTACTAGCATTCCGATAACCAAAAAGGAGGCTCGATATGAAATCCGTGGATCGCCGTGGGCTCATTCGGCTGGCAGCCTGGCTGGGGGCGCTACCCTTATTTCAAGCACAGGCCAACGACAAGCTGAACTACAGCCAGCTAAAAAAGGAAACGCCGATGGCCGCCCTCTACCACTGCGACTACGGCAGTGCAGATCGTTTCGCCCAGACCCTGACCAACATGAGCAATCACCTGTCGGTCTACGACAACGACCCTTTCAAGCTCAAGCTGGTGATGGTCGCACACGGACAAGGGGTCAAGTTCTTTTTGAAAGACCTCGAGGGTCTGCCTCAGGCCTGGACAGCCGAAAAGTTCGATCAGGAAGCGGTCTTTAGCCGCATCAAACAGTTGGCTGCGCTGGGCGTGGAATACTACATCTGCCAGATTACCTTCACCCGCAACAACATCGCCGAAAGCAAACTGCGCTCGGACGATTTCATCAAGTGGGTGCCATCGGGGGTCGGGGCTGTGGCCGAACTGCAAGCCAGGGGCTATGCCTACATCAAGGCCGGATAGCCCACGCGACCCACCCTGGCAAAACATGCAAAAAAGCCCGGACGAAATGTCCGGGCTGTGTTTCAGGTATGGCTACTTGAGGCCGAGCTTGTTGCGGGCTTCCAGCACCTGAGCCGCCGTCATGGTCTTGGCACGCTGGGCCTTGACCTCGGCTGCAGTAAAGGCTTGCTGGCCTGCGGGGAACTTGTTGCCCCACTGGGTGGAGATGTGGTTCAGGAGGGCAGCAATGTCTTCATCCTTGAGCTGGGCATAAGCGGGCATGACACCCTGGTACTTGGTGCCCTTGACGGTGATCTGGCCTTGCAGGCCGTACAGGAGGGTCTGGATCAGAAACTCGCGGCCCCCTTTGGCTTCCAGAATTTCGGGCACATGACCCGCTAGTGGGGGAAAGACACCGGGCACGCCTGCGCCGGTCGGCTGGTGGCAGCCCTGGCACTGGGCATAGAGGGGGCTGGCCTGGGCCACGGCGGTCTGAGCGCTGAACAGGTAGGCTCCCAGACCCAACAGAATCAGGGCCGAAGAAAAAAGTAGGGAAATGTTACGCTTGGTCAAGTTGTGTCACCTCCAGCCTATAGTATGGCGCTAAAAATTTGGTTTGCAAGCCACCTTTGGTTATCTGAAGGATAACTAAAGGTTATTTGTCGGTTTTTTCCCGAGCCTGCACCAGCCATAAAGCCGCTCCCAGCAGGGCAACCGCGCCGGCAAAGAAGAAGTAGTCCAGCGCCACTTTGGGCGAAAACGTCTGGGCTTTTTCGAAGAACTTCACCACCAGAATCATCAGGATGACCTGGCCCAGCTTGGTCTTGAGATCGTTGAGGCTACGCACCCTGAGTACGTTATTCAGGCTACCCTCGAGCCGGGTTACCTCGGCAATGAAGAGTTCGTAGAGCCCCAGCGCAAAGATGATCAGCACCGAAGCCAAAAGGGCCAGGTCTACCGCCCCCACCATCAGGGGCAGAGCCTTTTCCAGGCTGTTCGAGCTGAGCGCCCGCCAGACCTCGAGGCCCGTTTGCAGGGCAAAGTACACCGCCCCCACCAAAAGGCCCACCACCGGCAGCAGCATGACCCAGCGAGCCTGCCAGAGCACACCTTGGATGAGCTGCTCGATGCGACTCAAGCCCGCCCCACCGTGCCCATCAGCTCGAACTTTTCCTTGATGACCTGCTTAAGGTACTCGCGGCCCTTGCCGAGTAGCTTGCGTGGGTCGAACTCCTTGGCGTTGCCCACCACCACCTCGCGGATACCGGCGGTAAAGGCCAGGCGCAGGTCGGTGTCTATGTTGATTTTGGCGATGCCGTTGGGAATAGCCTTGCGCACGTCTTCGTCGTGGATGCCGGTGGGGTCGCCGAGGTCGGCCCCGGTGGCGCTCATCTTGTCCTTGAGCCACTGGGGCACCCCTGAGGAGCCGTGCAGCACCAGGGGAATGGAGACCCGTGTAGCAATCTGCTCGAGCCTCGCGTGGTCTATGTAGGGCCGCCCCTTGCCCTTGTAGGCTCCGTGGGAGGTACCGATGGCGATGGCCAGGTAGTCAATGCCGGTGGCCTCCACAAAGCGCTCGGCCTCGTCGGGGTCGGTGAGGAAGGCATCCTTGGCGTCCACCACGATGTTGTCCTCGATGCCCTGCAAGCGGCCCAGCTCGGCCTCCACACTCACCCCCACCGCATGGGCGGCCTCCACGCACTTTTTGGTCTCGTGGACGTTCTCCTCGAAGGGGTGGTGCGAGGCGTCGATCATCACGCTGGTAAAGCCGGCGCGCAGGGCCTGCATGACCATCTTGTAGTCGGCGCCGTGGTCGAGGTGCAGCACCACCGGCACGCTCACCCGGCTGGCCATGTCGCGCACCAGGTTGGAAAGGTTCTCCAGCCCGGCGTACTTGCGGGCTCCATCCGAGACCTGAATAAAGACCGGGGCCCGCAGGGCCTCGGCGGTCTCGAGGATGGCCTGGGTAATCTCTAAGTTGTTGGTGTTGAAGCTGGGCACGGCATAGCCTTCGCGCCGTGCCTTGTCCAGAACGTCTTTACCGAGGGCCAGCGGCATACACTTCTCCTAACAGTTTCTTCATATTGTCCGACACAGGTTGGTTGTTGAATAAGGCACTTCCGGCCACCACCACATCGGCCCCGGCCCGGTAGACCTCGGCCACGTTCTCGGGCTTGATGCCCCCATCTACCTGAATCAGGCAGCCGGGGCTCAGCTCGTCGCGCAAAGCCCGCAGGCGGCGGATGCGCTCGGTGCTGGCCGCGATGTACTTCTGCCCCCCAAAGCCGGGGTTCACGCTCATCAGGAGGGCCAGGTCGAGCTCGGGCAACAGCGGCAGCATGGCCTCCAGGGGCGTGGCGGGGTTGATGGCCAGCCCGGCTTTCTTGCCCAGTTCCTTGATTTGTTGCACCGCCCGGTGGGCGTGGGGGGTGGCCTCGGCGTGAACGGTAATCCAGTCGGCTCCGGCCTGGGCAAAGTCCTTCAGGTAGCGCTCGGGCTCCACAATCATCAGGTGCACGTCCAGCGGCAGCCCGGTGACCTTGCGGATGGCCTCCACCACCAGTGGGCCAAAGGTCAGGTTGGGCACAAAGCGCCCGTCCATCACATCCAGGTGAATCCAGTGCACCCCCGCCGCCTCGGCCTCCTGGATCTGCTCGCCCAGCCGGGCAAAGTCGGCGGTGAGGATGGAGGGCGCTACCCGCAGTTCAGGCATAGGTGAGAACCCCTTTTTGAATGGCCTGCTCACGCATATGTACCAGATAATACGCGATAACCAGCTGGGTGAGGGCCAGGGGGTAGCTCTGGCCGCCCTTGTCCCAGAAGGTGCCGATTACCTCGGGGTTGAAGTGCTCGGCGTGGGAGCCCAACTGCTCCCAGATGAGCCGCTCGAACACGGCCGCCCGCTCCTGCGAAAGCCCTCCCGAGATGTCCAGGATGTCGGCCTCCTTGCGGGCCTCGAGGCGAATTACTGCTGGTTCGTCCTCGTAGGCCGAGTGCAGCACCTCGGACAGGTCGAGCCGGGGCAGGCTGCGCTTGAGGCTGATCCGCACCGAAAGGCTGCTGGGCTTTTCGGGGTCGTAGCCGGGGGGTCGGTAAAAGCGCACGATGATGTCGGCGAACTCTTTTTGTGGCCAGATGAAGCCCTGCGAGTCGGGCATCCGCCGCTCGATGTCGGCCACCACCTGCTCGGGGGTGTAGCCCCGCTTGGCCACATCGCGCTTGATTTTCCACTCCCGGCGCAGGTCTTCCTCGGGGTCGAGGTAGACCTTCAGGTGGTAGCGGTCGCGCATGGGCTGGGAGAACAGGGTGAGCAGCCCCTCGAGCACCACCGCCCGGGGAATCTGACGGTTCCCCTCGGCGATGGGCCGGGGGGCCGGGATGTACACCGGCGGGTCGAAGGTGCCGGTGGAATGGTTGTACACCGGCTTCAGGATGGGCTCGCCGAGCGACAACAGCCGCACGTGCTGCTCCATAATGTCCATGTAGTTGCACTCGGGGTTGAGCGGGGTGATTTTGAGTTCGGCCCGCTGCTTGCGGTCGTATTTGTGGTAGTCGTCCACGCAGATGTTGGTGGTGCGCTCCTGCCCCAGCAGGCGGGCGATACCGCTGCTGATGGTGGTCTTGCCCACCCCCGAGTCACCTGCGATGCCCAGCATGAAGGGTCTATGGGGCATGGTGGCCTCCTTGCTCGAGTTCGGCACAATCTTTGAAGACCTGGCTGGCCCGGATGTCCTCCTCGGCGATGCGGCGCAGGTCGTCCGGGGTGACCTGTCCGCCCCGCTCGAACAAGCGCCGGGCCTGGCGCAGCTTGAAACGGTCTATGGCGTTGCGGATGGAGCGGGCATTGGCAAAGTTGGGCAGGCGCATCCGGCAGGCCACATACTCGGCAAAGGCTCGGGCGGCGGCCTCGTCCAGGTAGTAGTTCTGCTCGGTGAGCATGAGCTGCCCGATAGCCACCAGCTCGGCCTCAGTGTAGTCGGGAAACTGGATGTGGTGGGCGATGCGTGAGCGCATGCCGGGGTTCAGGCTGAAGAACTGCTCCATCTTGTCGGCGTAGCCCGCCAGCACCACCACCAGGTCTTCGCGCTGGTTCTCCATCACCTGCAACAGGATTTCGATGGTCTCCTGGCCGTAGTCCCGCTCGTTTTCCGAGCGGTAGAGGCTGTAGGCCTCGTCAATGAACAAGACCCCGCCCATGGCCCGTTTCAGAATTTCCTTGGTTTTGGGGGCGGTGTGGCCGATGTACTGGCCGACCAGGTCGTCGCGGCTGGCCACTACCAGGTGGTCGCGGCGGATGTAGCCCAGCCGGTGCAGGATGGTGGCCATCCGCATGGCCACGGTGGTCTTGCCGGTGCCGGGGTTGCCGGTAAAGGCCATGTGCAGCACCGGACGAGACCCCCCCAGGCCCAGCTCCCGGCGCAGCTTGTCCACCACCAGATAGGCGGCAATCTCGCGGATGCGCCCCTTGACCGGAGCCAGGCCAATCAGTTCCCGATCCAGCCGCTCCAGCACCTCGGGCACCCCGGTTTCCTGGAGCAGGGCTTGCAGGTCGGCGCTGTGCAGGGTCTCGGTCATGGCGGGCCTCGCTAGTAGCGCTCTCCGGCGGGTTTATCGGTCGCGTAGGGCTCGAGGCCGTACTTCTGCACCCGCCCATCCGACCACAGGGTGCGCTTCAGGCGGAAGCCGGGGTCTTCCGAGCTGGGCCGGTGGGCAATAAAGCTCACCCGCTGGGCCTGCCACATGGGGCTGGGGTCGAAGCCGTTGATCTTGATGTAGTGGTTGGGAAAGGCCTCGCGGCACTTCTTGAACTCGAACATGGCGCCGGCTGCATCCTTCAGGTCGAACATGGGCAGGCCCCACATCAGCCAGTAGTTGTTGTAGGGGTGGGGGTCGTCGGTGTACTCGATGGAAACCGACCAGCCATTGCGGAGGATGTAGTCAATCTGGCGCTCGATCTGCTCGTCGGTCAGGTCGGGCAGGAAAGAGAAGGTTCCTTGGTGGATACGCATAGTTGTCTCCTGTGTTTGGGGGCTTTACATGGAGGGCGTGGGCAGCACGTCGGCGGTGTCGGTGGAGGTGTAGTCGAAGGTGACGTCCTTCCAGAGCTCGAGGGCGGCGGCCAGGGCCGGGGAGTGCTTGGCGGCCTCACGCAGAATCTGGGGGCCTTCGCGCAGGTAGTCGCGGCCCTCGTTGCGGGCCATCACCATGGCTTCCAGGGCCACCCGGTTGGCCGTAGCCCCAGCAGCAATACCCATGGGGTGGCCGATGGTGCCCCCGCCAAACTGCAAGACCACATCGTCGCCAAAGAGATCCAGAAGCTGGTGCATCTGGCCGGCGTGGATGCCCCCCGAGGCCACCGGCATCACCGCCGGCAGGTAGCCCCAGTCCTGCTCGAAGAAAATGCCCTTGACGGGGTCGGGGTGCACGTGCTGGAGGCGCAGAATGTCGTAGTAACCACGGGTCAGGTTGGGGTCGCCCTCGAGCTTCCCCACCGCCGTACCGGCGTGGATGTGGTCCACCCCCAGCATCCGCATCCACTTGGCCAGCACCCGGAAGCTGATGCCGTGCGACTTCTGGCGGGTGAAGGTGGCGTGCGAAGCCCGGTGCAGGTGCAGAATCATGCCGTTTTTGTGGCACCACTTGGAGACCGACTGCAAGGCGGTGTAACCCATGGTCAGGTCCACCATCACGATGACCGAGCCGATCTCCTTGGCGTACTCGAGGCGCTCGTACACCTGCTCCATGTCGGCGGCGGTCACGTTCATGTAGTGGCCCTTGCGTTCACCACTCATCTGCTCGGCCCGCATAACCGCTTCCTGGGCATAGTTGAAGCGGTCACGCCAGCGCATGAAGGGCTGGGAGTTGATGTTTTCGTCGTCCTTGGTGAAGTCGAGGCCGCCCACCAGGGCCTCGTAGACCACCCGCCCGTAGTTGCGCCCGGAGAGGCCCAGCTTGGGCTTGACGGTTGCCCCCAGGATGGGGCGGCCATACTTGTTCAGCAGGTCGCGCTCCACCGGGATGCCGTGGGGGGCCCCCAGGAAGGTCTTGAGGTAGGCCACCGGCACCCGCAAATCTTCCAGGCGCAGCGCCTTGAGCGCCTTGAACCCGAAGACGTTGCCGATGATGGAGGAGGTCATGTTGGCGATGGAGCCTTCCTCGAAGAGGGCCAGGTCGTAGGCAATCCAGGCGAAGTACTGCTCGGGGTTGCCGGGCACCGGCTCCACCCGGTAAGCCTTGGCCTGGTAGCGCTCGAGGGTGGTCAGGCGGTCGGTCCAGACCACCGTCCAGGTCGCGGTGCTCGACTCGCCCGCCACGGCTGCGGCGGCCTCCTCGGGCTCCACCCCCGGCTGCGGGGTAATGCGGAAGAGGGCGATGGTATCGGTCTCCTTGGGCTCGTAGTCGGGCTGCCAGTAGCCCATCTCGCGGTACTCCACCACGCCGCCCTTTTTGTACTTGGCCTCTTTATCCTGAATCACGGGGTTCCTCCTTGGTGCGTTGCCTATTCGGTTTCATAGCTCTAAAACGAACTTTCTGGCTTGCTCGGTATGGATGTTGCCGGTTCGATGCTGTGGATCGGTTTGGTCCTTCGACACAAGACCGTTGGCCTCCGGCCTTCAGTACAGCTCCCCGCTAATGGCGCGCAGCTTCTCCAGGCGGTGATACGACTCGATGTAGCGGAGGGTGCCGGTATGCCCCCGCATCACCAGGCTGTGGGTGATGGCATACTCGCCCCGGTAACGCACCCCGCGCAAAAACTGCCCGTCGGTAATGCCGGTAGCGGCAAAGTGGGTGTCCTCGGCAGGGCACAGCTCCTCCAGGGTGTAGACCCGCTGGGTGTTGTAGTCGGTGTTGACCAGGGCCCAGCGCTCCTCCTCGCTCTGGGGGTCGAGGCGCATCTGCATCCCCCCGCCCAGAGCCTTGACCGCCACCGCCGCAATCACCCCTTCGGGGGTGCCGCCGGTGCCCATCAGCACGTCGATGCCGGTATCGGGCAGCACCGCCGCCAGGGCCCCGCCCACGTCGCCGTCGGTGTGCAGGCTGACCCGCGCCCCGGCATGGCGAATCTGGTCGATGAGCCGGGCGTGGCGGGGCTTGTCCAGCACAAACACCGTGAGTTCGCGCACCCGCTTGCCAAGGGCTTTGGCTATTGAGCGCAGGTTCTCCTCCGGGCTGGCCGAGAGGTCTATGGCCTCTTTGGCCTGCGGGCCCACCACCAGCTTGGCCGCATAAAAGCCGGGGCCGGGGTTAAAGAGCCCCCCCTTCTCGGCGGCGGCAATCACGCTGATAGCCCCAGGCCGCCCGTGGGCCACCAGCCGGGTACCCTCGATGGGGTCCACCGCCAGGTCGGTCTCGGGGCCTTCGCCGGTGCCCAGTTCCTCGCCGTTGTAGAGCATGGGGGCCTGGTCTTTTTCGCCCTCGCCAATCACCACCCGAGCCCGCATGGGGATGGTGGCCAGCAACAAGCGCATGGCATCCACGGCGGCCTGGTCGCCGTCGTTCTTGTTCCCCAGCCCCACCCACCGCGCCGCCGCCAGTGCGGCGGCCTCGGTACTTCGCAAGAGGTCG